>Ga0210403_10000120_pt1 | contig 89359 bp, 79 predicted proteins | sample IncBWC19MmetaG_FD_150863 | JGI IMG/M metagenome (GOLD analysis project Ga0210403, IMG submission 150863) | Forest soil microbial communities from Barre Woods Harvard Forest LTER site, Petersham, Massachusetts, United States - Inc-BW-C-19-M | ecosystem: Environmental > Terrestrial > Soil >...
TCCATTTCGTTTCCCAGGCACCAGCGCTGCACATTGTAGGGTTCGGAGATGCCGTGCTTGCGGCGCAGGTCACTCCAGCGCGTTCCGCTCGAAACATTGCAGTACTCTACGAGATCGGCGGCTTGTTCAGCGGTGCCGGTGCCGAAATTCAAGCCCATGAGCGGCTCGGTGCCGACGGCTTTGCACCAGGCGAGAAATTCATTGGTGCCGAATTGATTCGAATTGGAGGAGTTCCAGGCGCGGTCGAGAACTCTCCGACGATCCTGCTTGGGGCCGACGCCATCCAGCCAATTGTAGCCGGAGACGAAATTTCCGCCCGGATAGCGAATAATGGGGACGCCGAGGTGGCGAATTTCGTCCATGACGTCTTTGCGAAAGCCGTTCGAATCGGAGAGCTTGGAGCCGGGATCGGAAATTCCTTCATAGATAGCGCGTCCGAGGTGTTCGAGAAAGGAGCCGAACAAATTGCGGTCGATGGGAGAGATGGTTCGTCTCGAATCGACGTAGATGCGGACGGGTTCGCTGGCAGCGCGAGCAGACAGCGAATGGCCAAAGAGAAGACTTGCAGAGCACGCTGCTCCTGCCTTGGAGGCTTGCTTCAAGAATCGCCGCCTGGAAGTTCTAGACACGTGTGGATCCCCTTTCAGTCCTTTGAGAGTCATCCGAGAATTGTTTCAAAGAAAGACAAAGTCAAAACCCGCACCGTTAAAAACCGAAAGGTCTGGCGCCCGCGCCTTGCTTGATGGCCCTATGGGTGAATGCGCGCGGCCCAGCCGCCACCGGGGGCCAATTTTATCTTGAGCTTGGTGCCCTTGTTGACCTGCATTTTTACCTTCTTGTAGTCTCCGGCCATGCGGTCGGCATTCACTCCGTCCTGGTAGGCGTCCATGGTGAAGTTGCCTTCCGGCAGAAAAGAGAAATCGACTTCCAGTTCGCGGGCGGTCCAATCGCTCATCGCGCCGACGTACCAGTCATTGCCGCTTTTTCTGGCCACCAGAACGTATTCAGCGATGCGGCCATCGCGGGCTTTGGTGTCATCCCAGACAGTCGGAACGGCACTGAGAAAGTCCATGATCTCCGGTTCACGCAAATAGTTCGACGGGCTATCGGAAAGCATTTGCAGAGGGCTTTCGAAGACTACGTACATGGCGAGCTGATGGCAGCGCGTGCCCAGGGCCATGGGCTGCTGGAAGATGGGCGCAAAGGAGGCTTTGGTGGCATTGCGCATGGCTCCGGGGGTGTAGTCCATGGGGCCGAGGAACATTCTTGTAAAAGGAAGTGTGACGTTGTGCTTGGGTTCGGTTTCGGCGCTCCACTTGCTCCACTCCATGCCGCGAACGCCTTCTCCACTGATCATGTTGGGCCAGGTGCGGGTCATGGTGATTTGTTTTTGGCCGCCGTGGAAGTCGACGAGCATTTTGCGCTTGGCAGTTTCGCTGCTGACTTTGAAATAGAAGTTGATCAACTTCTGGTCGTCGCGCTGCATGAAGTCGACTTTGATGCCTTTGATGCCCCACTTGGCGTATTGATCGAGAGCGGGGATCAACTGATCGTCGAGCGACTTCCAGACGACCCAAAGTATGACGCCGATATTTTTTTCCTTGGCGTAGGCGGTCAGCTCTTCCATGTTGATTTCCGGAACGACTTCGAGCGCGTTGCCGAGCTTGTACCAGCCTTCGTCGAGGATGATGTATTGGAGGCCGTATTTCGCGGCGAAGTCGATGTAGTACTTGTAAGTTTGGGTGTTCACACCGGCTTTGAAATCGACGTCGTAGATATTGTTGTAGTTCCACCAGTCCCAGGCTACTTTGCCGGGTTTGATCCAGGAGGTGTCTTGCAATTGTGAGGGCTTCGCCAGCAACCAGACGAGCTGGTTGGTGAGGAGGTCGGCGTCGCGATCGACGATGCCAAAGAGGCGCCAGGGATAAGTGCGCGTGCCGGAAGTCGTGGCAATGTAATCCGCGGATTCCACGATTCGGAAATCGCGGTCGCCGGTCAATTTTTCCTTGAGCGGGTAATGGGAAAAGTGACCGACGAGGCTGGGTCCAGCGGTGCCATGCAGCCACATGCCGGGATAGTCTTCGACATCGGATTCGGCGACGGCAAGTTTGGCGCCATCGCCGGCGTCCAGAACGGCTGGCATGGTGGCGATGAACTCAGCTGGGATCTGGCTCAGTTTTTGCGGGAGATATTTGCGCTCGTTGTGCGAAAACATGGTGTCTTCCTGGGGATAGAAGACGGTGGCGTCGGAAGTGAAATTCAGCTTCACTTCTTCGCCGTAGACCTTTACTTCCTTTTGAGGAAGGGAAGTTTCGAAGCGGTAAGCCGCGCCTTCGTTGTAGGCGCGGAAGGTGACGGCGTAGTTGCCGTCCATTTCGAGGCGAAGTTCATTGTAGTGCTCGCGGATTTTGGCGAATTTTTGGCGGACGGGAGGTTCGAGGGTTTGGTCGCAGGTGCGTTTTTTTGCGGAGCGGATTTTGGGGTTCACGCCGAGAGTGGTGTGATCAATGTCGAGAGAAAGGGTGGAATCTTGCATTAGCGCGCGGCCATTCAGTAGAACGTCGTAGCGGAGGACGGGAGCGGTGCGGATGCGAACTTCGATGCGATTGTCGGGGGAGCGAAGGTCGTAGCTGGATTGGGCGGGGGCGATCGTGGCGAGTGCCAGGAATGCGGCGAATAGAGTAAGCAGAGGCAGGGACATTTGTCTTAAGGAGCTCATGAGACCAGATTCCTCTCGGATAGAAGTATCAAGATGTGAATTTCGCATGGGTGTGAAGGGAAACTGTACGTTTTGAGGGGAGTTTTGTAAAGCGCTTAACCTAAATGTTTGCTGGCGGAGTTGGAGAAACCCCACCCTCAAAAACCGAGGGTGGGGCACCCCTCGTTGGATACGGCACAAGCTACTTTTTGAGGAGGGCGTCGATGGCGGCTTGGGCGATGGCTTCGTCGATTTCGGATTTGGCGCCGCTGGCGGCGATGGCGCCGATGGTTTGGCCGTCGACCTGGATGGGCAGGCCGCCCTGGTTGGGGAAGTAGTCCGGAAATGCGAGGGCTTCGACATTGCCCTTTTTCACGTTGTCGGCGGCGTCTTTCGACGGGCTGCGGTAGAAGGCGGAGTGGCGGGCTTTCTTCTGGGCCCACACGATGGTGTTCAGAGAGGCCGCATCGGCTTTTTGAAGGAAGAGGAGATTGCCGCTTTCGTCGACGATGCAGATGGTGACTTCGACATTGCGTTTTTTGGCTTCCGCTTCGGCGGCGGCGACCATGGTCTTGATGGCGGCGAGGTTGATGTATTTTTTGGATGGCAAATCGGCTGCGGAGGCGGTAGTCATAAGAGCGAGCATAACAAAAAGTAGTTTGAACATGGGCAGGATGCTACGCCTTGGCTTCTAGTTTTTCCAGATGAAATGCTGCTAACTGATGCTTGGCACCTCTAATCCATTTCGAGCATAAAAACTAGGTAAGCTACGAACAGGTAGGCTGCGGCCCAGGCAGGAATGAGCAATTTCCACCTACCTCTTCCAAACGCACTTAGACCGACACTACCGATAAGAATCCAGAAAGAAATTCGGCCGACGAACTTCCAAATTCCAGGAGACGGCATCATGCCATGTGGACTGCCACCATTGTGAAACCAAGAATAGAAGAAGACCAATTCCAATAGAGTCGAGCAAGCGGCAAGGATTAGCGCCGACTTGCCGCAGTAGTCCTTCCAACTTCGAGGTGCTTCTTCTCTTGCGCTTGGATCAAAGCGCCTCCACGCCGCCCAAAGCAGCGAACAAGGAAGCAGAAAAAGCACCATCACAACTATAAACACAAACTACCTACCTCTGGCGGTCTGGGTTAGAGTGGCGCGCCCGGAGAGACTCGAACTCCCGACCCTCTGGTTCGAAGCCAGATGCTCTATCCAGCTGAGCTACGGGCGCTGGGGGCATTATAGCAATTCGGGGGGAGTTTGGCGTTGAGTCCGCAACGAGATTTGGGTTGCGTCCGGGCGGGAAGGGCGCAGTCCGCCGCGGCGGACGCACCTATAGGAAAATGCGTATCGCCCGCTATGGGGCAAAATCGGCCCGCCTCAGAAGGCGGCCCCTACAAAGGCAAGGCAAGTCATACCGCCTCTAGGCGATTTCTGGCGGGGCGGGGGCGATTTCGAATTGGAGTTGCTGGGCGCCGAGATATGGATGCGTGGCGGTGAGCTTTACGGTGCCGGGTTGTTCCTTGGCGCGGATCCAGATGGCGCCGGTGCCGCCGATCAGGGCGAAGGGATTGTCGCCGATGATTTCGGCGGGGCCATCGAGGGTGAACTTGATGGCGTCGTTGGCAAAGGGGCGAATGGCGCCGAATTCGTCGGTGACGCGGAGGACGACGCGAGTGGCGTCGGCGCCATCGGCGATAAGTTTGGTGTCGTCGGGAAGAAGAGTGAATTTCTGGTCGACGCCGCGGCCGGAAAGAGTTTTCGAGATGACTTGCTTGCCTTGGATGTAGCCTTCGATGCGCAAGTCTCCCCAATTGCCAACGGCTCGGCCCAAATCGGCGACAAACGGGGCATAGCGGAGGTGGGCGAATTCGGCTTTGTTGGGTTCGACTTCCGCGACTAACTTTTCGCCGATATGAAACTTCAGGTGATCGCAGTTGGAGCAGACGACGGCTTTGGTGAAGCCAATGGATTCGTCGCCGCGAGCCCAATGGAAGGCGGGTTCAAGGACGACTTCTTCGGCGGGATCGCATTGCGATTTGTAAAAACCGGCGGCCGGCTTGGGTTCGCGAAAAATGTCGGTGACGCCGTGATAGCAGATGCGGTCGCCGGTGCCGAAGTCGCCGTGAGTGTTGTAGTCGAAGGCGCACCAGCCGATGCCGCCGGCGTATTGCGGATTGGAGGCGAGCTGGTCGTGGATGCGCGCGTGGCGCATGGTGTGCTCGGTGAGACGCTCGACTTGATCGATGGTCTTCGTTGGATAGGTGTGGCCGACGAATTCGGTGTTCAAGTAGCGCGGGTGATTGGGCGGCTTCAGCGGGAAACCAAAGTCGTTCATGGTGAAGACGTCTTCGAGAAATTCGGAGGACTGGAAATAGCGGATGCCTCCGGTCTGGCGGGTGGTGTCCAGGCGATGGGCCAACGCGTTGGTCCTAACGTAGAAATCGTGGTCGTCTTTCGATTCGTTGATGCGCACGCCCCACAAGATAATGCTGGGATGATTCCAGTCGCGGCGGATCATGCGGCTGACGTTGTCGATGGAGATCAGCTTCCACGGTTCGTCACCGATGTGCTGCCAGCCGGGGATTTCTTCCAGCACTAGGAGGCCAATTTCGTCGCAGGCATCCAGGAAATGGCGGGATTGCGGGTAGTGCGAGGTGCGGACGATGTTGCACTTCAGCTTGTTGCGCAGGATGCGGGCGTCGCTGCGCTGGGGGCGGCCGGGCATAGCCTGGCCAACGAACGGAAACGTTTGATGGCGATCGAGACCGCGGAGCTTGATGACTTTGCCGTTCAGCTCAAAACCGTGATCGGTGAACTGGGCTTCCCGAAAGCCAATCTTGCGAGTGTCTCGATCGATGAGTTGCGCGCCGCGCAGCAGCCGGACTTGGACGGAATATAGATTGGGGCTGGCGAGGTCCCAGAGCTTGATCGCGCCGATGTTGTCGAAGTGCACGGTGTGCGCGACTGGGTCAGCCGCGGCTTCGGACGCGGGAATGCGCTGTGTCGCTTTGGCCAGGACGCGATCGCCGTCCCGGAGATCGACTTCCAGGGTGAGCGGCTCGTGAGAGGCTTCCAGATGTTGAACGAAGCAGTCCACGTCCAAGCCGGGATGGGCGCTCAGGACGTCTTTCGGCTTGGCAAAGATGTTTTCAATGAAAGTGGTGGGGACGATGCGCAGCCATACTTCACGGTAGATGCCGCCGAAAGTCAGATAGTCGATTTGATGGCCAAAAGGGGGGATGTCGGGGCGCTCGCTGGAGTCCACGTCGACTGAGAGAACGTTTTCTCGATCGAGGTCAATATGCGGTGTGAGGTCAAACGAGAAAGGGGTGTAGCCACCCTTGTACTCGCCAAGCTTCACACCGTTGATCCAGACCGTGGAGGCGGTCATGACGCCTTCAAAATCGACGAAGACGCGGCGGCCGCGGGCTTCGGGCGGGAGGCGGAACCGGCGGCGATAAATGGAGACGAACTCGTACTGCTTGTCGTCGAAGCTGTGCCAGGGCAGCCGGACATTGGTGTGCGGGACAACGACGCGCTCGAATCCGGAGTCATCGAATTCCCGTGAGTGAGCGCCTTCGACAAACGAGCGGTTGTAACGCCAATTGCGATTGATGGGAAAAACCATGCGTCCATCGGTGTTCGCGGGGGATGCCCCAGGCAGAGGCGGATGGCCGGAAAGCGTGCCGGGCGCAAGCGTGGCGCCCGCAATGACCGTGCTGGTGGTCTTCAAAAAGTCACGTCGGTGCATGATTTTCCTTTGCGATCTCGCTTCGCAAACAAGGCGGAGCGAGGGGAGTTTGTGGCGTGAATTTTAGCAGTTTCGAGGCGTATCTTTGAGGATTCTTCGCGCTGGGGCGGGGTCCGGGGCGAGTGCCGAGAGAGGACCTAGGTCAATTCCGAAACGACAGACGGGGAGTCGGTAAGCAAAACATCTTCGGAAGTAGCGCCGAGGTGCGAAACACCTTCCAAGCGGCACACCAGCTGGGGAATTTCTTCCTCGTGGCAAGGTTCCGGGACCGGCAGGTCCAGCATTACGCGGGAGCCTTGATCGGGAGAGTCTTTCGCCAACACGATGACGCGGGTGGCGAGCGAGAGCGCCTCGTGGGTATTGTGGGTGACGAACAGAATTGTCGTGCCGGTTTCCCGCCACAGTTTGCGGATCAGGTGCTGCATGTCCTTGCGGGTGCCGGGGTCGAGGGCGCTGAAGGCTTCGTCCATCAGCAAGATGCGGGGTTGGGTCAGCAGCGCTTGAGCGATGGCCACGCGCTGTTGCATGCCGCCGGAGAGTTGGTCTGGATATTTCCCGGCGTCGGATTCGCGCAGGCCGAGGCGGCGCAGATAGGTCATGGCCTCTTCGCAAAGGTCGCGCCGGCGGCGGTAGTAACGGGGTGTTAGGCGCCCAAAGAGACTGAACTCGCTGAGTTCTCCGCCGAAGGTGATGTTGCCGAGCACGGTCCGATCGGGAAACAACGAATATCTTTGCGGCACGTAGCCGCGGGTGCGGTCTGGGTGGCAATGCTCGCGCCCGTCGATGAGAACCCGGCCGCGCAGGGGCCGCTCCGAGCCGAGCACCAGGCGAAGCAGAGTCGATTTGCCGCAGCCGGTCTGACCCAGAACGCAAACAAACTCGCCCTCTCGAATCTGCAAATCGATGCTGCTCAGCACCGGGCGGAGTGGAGAGCCGTAGGCGACGCAAGCGCTTTCGATTTCGATCAGGGGCATGCCGATTAGGTCTCGTGAAACCACGGGTGAAGCTTGCGATTGACCAAGCGCATCGCGAAATCCACCAGGAACAGTAGCAGCGCGACCCACAGCACGTAAGGGATGATGACGTCCATGCCCATGTGGCGGCGCAGCAGCGCGATGCGATACGCGAGACCGTCGGTGGAGGCGATCATTTCTCCGGCAAACAGGAACAGCATTACGGCTTTGAGGTTGAGGCGGATGCTGTTCAATACGCGCGGCCAGATTTGTTTAAGAACGACGCGATAGGCAACGTCGAAATCATTGGCGCCGAGAGTGAAAGCTTTGACCACTTGCTCTCCAGGCACGGCACGCGTCAGGTTGAAAGTGTCCAGGATTATCGTGGGGGTGACGCCGACCACGATGAGCATGATCTTGGAAAGCTCGTCGATGCCGAAGGCGATGAACAGAATAGGCAGCAGCGATAGGGCGATGATTTTGTCGAAGAACAGCACGAACCGCAGGAAGAATGCTCCGACGTGAGGAAACAGTCCCATGTGCAGCCCCAGCACCACGGCCGGAAGGAGGAGCATCATGCTGATGAGGAAACGACGACCGGTGGCGACGGTGTCGGTCCAGAGCATGCCGCGCGAGAAACGCTGAACGACCGATGCCGGCTGAGCTTGATCGACGTCGCCTTCAACGCTGGTGAGCGCTGCACCGGACATCCCGTGGATCATCTGAGCGATGGTGGGAGTGACCCGCTCTTCGGGGTTTTCACGGTGGCGCGCGGCGGCAGTGTAGAGGTAAAGGCCGATGCCGCCGGCAAATAGCAGCCACGACAGGGCGACCGTGGTCAGGCGGCTAGGCTTGGCGTTGATCAGATGGAATTTGGCGGCCATCCGTCCTCCTTACAGCTTGCCTTGCGCGGCCATCTGCATGTAGCCAACGTCAAAGCGTAGGCGGACACGGTCGGCTTTGCCCTGCACGGAACTATCGGGAAAGGCGATCGCGACATCGTCGACGGACTTGCTGTTCGATCCCAGAAGGTCATGGTCGAAACAGAACTGACGCACCAGGGCCATTTTTTGCTTCAAGTCCGGCGAGTTGCCGAACTCCACGGCGGACTGCGGGGTGTAGAACATTTTTGTGGTGCTGAGTTGTTGTTTGTAGGATTCCAGCGTGTCCTCGGAACCTTCGGCGATAGCAGACAGCACCTTGTCGGCGGCGGGTCCGGTACCGGACATTTGAGCCAGCAACTCGTACCAGGCGCCCGCAAGCGCCTTGGCGAAGCGCTGCCCGGAACCATCGGGGCGATTGAGAATGTCGGTTCGCACCACGGTGAGATCGAGAATTTCGCCGGGAATTTGCGACGAATTGAAGAGCGAGGTAATTCCTTTTTGCTTCAGAATCTGCGAAACCAGCGGCTTCCACGTAACCACCGCGGAAGAGCTGGCGTCGCTGAGAAAGGCCGTGGCGATGTCGGAGTCAGAGGTGTTGATCAGGCGCACTTGCTTGATCTGATCGCGGAGGCCGTTCATGGTCATGGCGCGATCCAGCAAATACTCGGAAACGGTTTTCTGCACCAGCAGGAGTTTCTTACCTGAGAGGTCCTTGATCTGCAGACCGTTGCGGACCAGCAGCGCGTCGTTGCCATTCGAGTAGTCGCCGATGAGGATAGCGGTGGTGGGCACACCGGAAGCCGCCGGCATGTCGAGCGCTTCCATGTTGGTCATGGTACAGGCGTCAATATTTTTGGCGACGAAGGCATCCAGAGAGGGTGCGTAGTCGAAGCGCTGCACCTTGATGGTGATGCCGTATTTGTCGGCCCATTTCTTGAGGATTCCCGACTTGCCGAGATAGTGGTACGGGGTCCAGCCGGCGTAGATGGACCAGCCGACCGTGAAGCTGGGCTTTTGGGCAAAGGTGGGGACCGCCAGCAGCAGGCAAACGGCGAGAGTCCGCAGAATGGTTTTTGTCATTGGGTCGAAGACTACCGCCGATGTTAAGCGGGGGAGAACGCCAGGACATAAGACAATTTTTCGATGGCTCAGATTTGTGTTTTGGATGAAGCCAGGTAGGAACGCCAGCCGCCGAAGCTGGTGATGTCCGTGGCGCCGGCGATGGCGTACGGCTCGCAGAGAAAGCATTTCACGGTTTCGCCGCTGGCCAGAGCGACACTGCCGATGGTGAGCGGTGCGGGCACGGCGGCGACGAAACCTCCAAACTGATCCGCCGGCATGGCCCAAACTTCGAGTTCGATGCCAGGGCCTTCGAATCCCTCTTCGCGCACCAGACCCGGCTTGGGAGGCGTGGTGCCGTGCAGCGCGTAAAGGCGATAATGCGGAAGCGTGCGAATAGTCTTCAACAATCTTGCTCCGCGCTCGGTGAGTTGATGATTCAACGGCTGTCCGGACAGGTGCGCGCCAGCCACGGCTACGGCGACGCAGCCTGGGGGACATGGTCCGAGGTCCACGCCCGGTCCGGGCACGTCGGCGTAGGCGCGATGATAGCGGTCGGCCAGTGCCACAAGAGCTTCGTCGCTGAATGCCGGTCCGATGAAGGAAATACCGAAAGGAAGGCCATTGGAGCGGAATCCGGCCGGGACCGCGACCGCGGCAAGGTCGAGCAGGTTCACAAAATTCGTGTAATAACCGAGGTTGGTATTCAAGCGGATGGGATCGGCGGTGATTTGTTCGTGCGTGTAGATCGTTCCGGTGGTCGGGAGAACGAGCACATCCATGCGTTGCCATTCGGGTTCCGTGGCTCGGCGGAGTTCGCCGAGACGATACTCGGCTTCGAACGTATCCACGGCAGAATATTTTCGCGCGCCCAAAATGATTTCTCGCACCACTGGATTCATTTCGTCCGCGTGCGCTTCCGCGAACGGCTTGATGGCCGCGAGGCGTTCGGCGACCCACGGGCCCGCGTAAAGCAGGTCGGCGGCCGCTTTGAAGAAGCTAAAATTGATTTCGACTTGCTCGCCACCTAGTCCTTCTAGATCAGCAATCGCTCTTTGATAGAGGTCCTGGGCTTGCGCATCGCCGAAGAATTCGAGTTGATCGGACGGAGGCACGCCGAATCGAAAAGCGTTCGGCAACCACGGCGCGGCGTCTTGCCCGGTTCGCGGCACGCGCGAGAAAGGATCGCGCGCGTCAAAACCTTTTGCGACTTGCCAGACGGCGTGCGCGTCGTGGCAACTCGCCGCCAAGATGGAGACACAATCGAGCGTGCGGCAGGCCGGCACCACGCCGGACATGCTGAACAAACCGCGCGACGGTTTGAGCCCCACAAGATTGTTGAAGGCCGCGGGCACGCGTCCGGAGCCCGCGGTGTCCGTGCCAAGAGAAAAGCTAGCCAGTTGGCGAGCTACTGCGACGGCTGAGCCGGAACTGGAGCCGCCCGAGATATAGCGCGGGTCGAAAACGCTGGAGCAAGCGCCATGCGGTGAACGCGTGCCCACCAAGCCGGTGGCGAACTGATCGAGATTCGTTTTTCCGATGGGGATTGCTCCGGCGGCCAGCAATCTCTCGACCACGGTTGCAGTGCGTTCCGGCAAATAGCCGTATGCGGGACACCCGGCGGTCGTGGGCAAACCGGCGAGATCGATATTGTCTTTGATCGCGAAGGGCACGCCGTAGAGCGCGGCGGCCATTGCCGCGGAGTCTTTCTCCAGCGCGCGCGCTCGCGCGAGTGCTTCCCCGCGCGGTACCAGGGAAATCCAGACAGGCGTCGTTGGGCCTGCCGCGATGCGATCGTAGACGTCGGCGATCACTTCCGATGGTTGCATCTGCTTGGAAGCATAGAGAGTGCGCAGCGAACCTAGGTCGAGCTTCATAACGCGGCCTCGTGACGAAGCGTGATCAACTGTTGGCCCGCGAGAACCATCGTGCCGGCTCCGCAATTCAGCTTTTCCACGACGCCTGCGCTGGGCGCGGCGACGATGATCTCCATTTTCATCGCTTCCAGTACGATGAGTTTTTGCCCGGCCTCGACACGCTGGCCGGCCTCAACCGCAACATTCCAGACGTTCGCAGTGATGGGAGACCGGACAGGACGGCACCCGTCGGACACGGCGTTGTCCGATTCTGGCGTGAGGACTTCGGCGGCGAGTGAATCGAGAGATTCGTCGAGTTTGGCACTGGCCCAACGCTCGCGCTCTTCGAGAAAAGCAGCTTGCTGATGGCGCTTGAACGCGCCGGCGTCATTCTCGATGGAAGCAAGAAACGTGTGGTAGTCCTTGAGGCGAAAATCTTGCTGCTCGATACGCAGAGGATACTTGCCGTGAGGAAACGAGTCGCGGATTTCCAGCAATTCTTTGGCGCTGATGGGATAAAAACGAATCTGATCGAAGAAGCGCAGCAGCCAGGGCGTACCCGACTGAAATTGCGCAGTGGTGTGGAACGTATTCCACATTTGCAGCGTCCGCCCGACAAACTGGTATCCCCCGGGTCCTTCCATTCCGTAGACGCAAAGATATGCGCCGCCGATGCCGACGGCGTTTTCCGGCGTCCAGGTGCGGGCCGGATTGTATTTTGTGGTCACCAGGCGGTGGCGCGGGTCGACCGGAGTGGCCACCGGAGCGCCGAGGTAAACATCGCCCAGTCCTAGCACCAGATAGCTGGCGTCAAAAACGATGCGGTACACGTCATCAACTGAACCGAGACCGTTGATCCGGCGGATAAATTCGATGTTGCTTGGGCACCACGGCGCATCCGGCCGAACCGACTGCATGTATTTGCGAATCGCCAGTTGTACGGCGGGATCGTCCCAGGAGAGCGGCAGGTGCACGATGCGCGAAGGAACGACGATGTTGTCGAGGTCGGGGATGCGATCTTCGCAGGCATCCAGTGCCTCGAGCAGATGCTCGCCGCTCAACAGGCGCGCATCGTAGTGGACGTGCAACGACCGCACGCCCGGAGTGATGTCGATAATTCCGCGCAGGCCAGCGGCGCGCAACTGCTCCTCCAGCGCGTGGACGCGAAATCGAAGATTGAGATCGAGCAGATTCGCGCCGTACTCCACGAGTAAGTAACGATCTCCGTCCGCGCGGCACACGACGGCGGGCGCTCCCTGCGCGGAGGGCCGGTTTCGGAGAATTGGATCTTCGCGTACCGAGGTCGCAGGAAGTTTCGGCAAGCTTCCGGAGAGATTTTCGACGCACGCATCGAGATCTCTTTCCATTTGCGCCGCTTGCTGTTTCGACAGCGCGCGAAACCGCACAACATCGCCGGGCTTGAGTTGTCCTATCTTCCATAACTCAGCTTGCATAATCGTCGCCGGACAGACAAAGCCACCAAGGCTCGGGCCGTCCGGGCCGAGGATGACCGGCATGTCCCCGGTGAAATCGATCGTCCCGATGGCGTAGGCGTTGTCGTGAATATTGGATGGGTGGAGGCCTGCCTCGCCACCGTCTTTGCGCGCCCAGACCGGTTTCGGGCCGATGAGACGAACACCCGTACGGTCCGAATTGTAGTGAACTTTCCATGCCGTCGAGAAAAACGTCTCGATGTCTGACGGAGTGAAAAAATCCGGAGCCCCGTGCGGGCCATAAAGAACGCCGATCTCCCACTCGCCGCCGTACTGTGGAGTTAGATCGCCCAGCAATTCGCGCGAGATTCCGGATGGATCGTTCCCTTCGGCGACATGCAGAACGTCACCGGCACGCAGCACTCGTCCAGCGTGGCCGCCGAATCGGCCCAAGATAAATGTGCTCTTGCTTCCCAGATATTCCGGGACGTTGATCCCGCCGGCGACGGCGAGATACGCTCGATTGCCGGCACCTTGCGCCGTGTTCATCACCAGCGACGAGCCTTCGCGCACCGGGATCGATTTCCAGCGCGGCACGGGAACGCCATCAAGCGTGGCGTTCATGTCGGCGCCGGCCAACGCGATGGCCGTGTCGCAAGCGAAACGCAGCGTCGGTCCGGTTACGGCGATTTCCAGCCCGGCAGCGGAATCGGGATTGCCCACCAGTCGATTCGCGAGGCGAAACGCCAAAGCATCCATGGGTCCCGACGGCGGTACGCCAACGTGCCAGTATCCGAGACGGCCTGGATAGTCTTGAATCGTCGTTTGCGTTCCGGGCTCGATCACGTCGATCGCATTGCGCTGATACGAGAAAGTTTGCAGAAAGGACGTGGTAACAGCACCAGCCGCAAACGCCGGGTCCGCGCTGACTTGCCGCAAGTACGTAACGTTCGTTTCGATACCGCTCAATCTGCACTCCCTCAGAGCGAAATGCAATTGCCGCAGCGCTGCCGCGCGATCTTCGCCGCGCACGATGATCTTGGCCAGCAACGGATCATAGTACGGTGTGACTTCCGTGCCCGACTCCACCCAAGTCTCCACGCGAGCACTCGCGGGCCACTTCACGGCAGAGAGTTGGCCCGCGCTGGGCTGAAAATTCTTCGCCGGATCTTCGGCGTAGATCCGCGCCTGAATCGAGCAGCCCGTGGGACGAATCTCGATACCGGAGAGCGGGGGCATTTCGCCGGCGGCCTGCCGAACCATCCATTCGACCAAGTCAATGCCCGTGACTTCTTCTGTGACTCCGTGTTCGACTTGCAGACGCGTGTTCACTTCCAGGAAATAAACGTCCGCCGTATCGTTGTCGAAAATAAATTCGACGGTGCCCGCCGATTGGTAGCGGACCGCCGCGCCCAGTCCGATGGCCATTTTAAAAAGCTTCTGGCGGACGGCGGCCGTGAGACCTGGAGCCGGCGTCTCTTCGACGACTTTCTGGTTGCGGCGCTGCGCCGAGCAGTCGCGTTCGCCGAGCGCCACGACGGTTCCCGCGCCATCGCCGAAAATCTGCACTTCGATGTGCCGCGCGTTGGAAACAAACTTTTCCAGGTACAGCCCCGAAGAGCCGAAACTTGACTGGCTGAGCCGCTGGACCGCGCCGTACGATTCCTCCAACTCCTCCGCCGAGCCGCACAATCTCATACCGATTCCGCCGCCGCCCGCCGTGCTCTTGAGCATCACCGGATAGCCGATGCTCGCGGCCGCATCCAGCGCCACCGCTACGCTGGCCAACAACTCCGTTCCGGGAAGCAAAGACACGCCGCTTTCTTTGGCGATGCTCCGCGCCGTGTGTTTCAAGCCGAACGCTCGCATCTGCTCCGGCGTGGGACCGATGAAGACGACGCCGCTTTTGACGCAGGCCTCGGCAAAATCGGCGTTTTCGCTCAAAAAGCCGTAACCCGGATGGATGGCCTGCGCGCCGGTCTTGCGTGCCGCGTCGAGGATAGCCTCCACGGAAAGATAGCTCTGCGCCACCGGCGACGGGCCGATCAAGACAGCCTCGTCCGCGGCCTCCACGTGCAGCGAGTGACGATCCGCCTCCGAATAAACCGCGACCGACGCCACTCCCATCTTTCGCAAAGTGCGCAGCACCCGGCAAGCGATCGCGCCGCGATTGGCGATCAGCACTTTGCGAAACATCAAGCGCCCTGCCGATCCCAGATCAAAACCTCAATCGGCGTGGGGTTGTAGGCATTGCAGGGATTATTCAGTTGCGGACAATTGCTGATCACCGCGAGCACATCCATTTCCGCGCGCATTTCGACGTACTTTCCTGGCTCGGAAACTCCGTCCTCAAACGTCAACTTACCTTCGGGTGTCACTGGAACATTCATAAAGAAATTGATGTTGCTGGTGAGGTCGCGCTTGCTCATGCCCCGGCCCCACTCCATCACGGCTTTCACGAAACTCTGCCGGCACGCGTGCATGTGACGCTTTTCGAGCGCGTAGCGCACCATGTTGCTCTCCATAGCGCACGCGCCGCCGAGCGTGTCATGCCGGCCGCAGGTGTCCGCGACAATCGTCAGCAACACATTGCCCGCGCTGGACATCAGGCGGGTGCCGGTGGTCAGGTAAAGATTCTTCTGCTCGCGAATGGTGTCCTGCGCGCTGTAGCGATCGCTGTAGTCGCTGGCGTTGTAAAACAGCGTGTCGGCGGCCTGATTTCCTTCGAGATCGACAACCCGGAAATACTGCCCTTTCTGGATTTCGCGAATCCACGGCTCGCCCGCAGGCACAACGCAGCGGTACGCCGCCGTGGCGCCGTCGAGTTTACTTTCCACGATGTTCGTTCCGCTCATAGAAAGTAGCGCTCCGTCAGCGTGAAGCCCCGGCCATTTTCCGGCCGGAAGGTCCGGCAGGCGTCATCGGCTCCCGGCGGCGGCACGGTGCGGACCGACAATCGAACCGGCTTCGGGTCGTACCTGGGGTTCGGATCTAGCGGATGCTGGCAGGTATTCAAGATCGTAAGCACGTTCATCTCAGCGCGCAGATCGACAAAAGAGCCCGCTCCAGAGCTGGGCCGCCGATAAGAAATGCTGCCGTCGCTGCCGGCGTCCAGCACACTGAAGAAATTGACAACCGGCGACAAATCGCGCGGACCTAGTCCCCACTTTTCCAGCTCAATCAGAAAACCGTCGCGGGCGTTTTTGTAGTATTCGTTGCGCGCTTCTTGATAGCGAGACTCGCCATATTTCTGTTTGACCAGCGCCGCATTCGAGCAGCCACCGATCGGATCGTGCCCGCCCGCGGTATCTTCCGTGATCGAGCAGAGAATGCGGCCCATATCCGAATACAGCACGCAGCCTTTCGACAGCCGCGCCACGTGCTGCGCCTTGAGCGTATCGATGTTGTAGCGCTCCACCGGACACTCGAAGTTGTAGAAAATGGCGCCTACGTTCGCACCGCCTTCCACATCGGTGATACGCAGCGCCGTGCCGCGCTTCAACACGTGTGACCAGGTAGCGCCAGGCTGGACCACTTCCTCCCAGCGAACAGCTGCTTCGCTCATGGATGCACCTTTCCCTCTATCGACGTTCTATGAATACGGGATTCCCCGCGCGCGAAAATTACCGGCGCGGCAGGCGATCGGAAATTACAGGCGAACCGGAGGACCGCAGCAGGCGTCCATCGCCGTCAGGCGCAGAAAAACCTGCGTCGAAACGCGGGCGCGCACTCTCGGGCGTGATCTTCCCAATGACATGCGCGCCAGTATGCCAGAGTTGCGCTCACCGTACACAGAAATCTTGCCCGTTCCCGAGAACCATGAGACAAAGGCTGTCGCGGACCTGGAAATCAGCGCGAATCGCAATAGTATTCGCTTCGCATTCGTTTAAACGATTTGTTTTATTTAAAGTTTTCTCGCTCCAGGTTCTTGACACGCGACCGATCGCGCCGGATCATGCCCGGCACTACTGTGCTCGCAGCCGCTGCTTGGCGGGTCCAAATACAATGGTTGTTGCGGTGTTCCCCGGCTTACCATTTGCCGGTTAGCGTTCGTGCGCCATCTACAGACGGGAGTCTCGATGAAAGCAGTCAGAATTCTCATCTTCATAGCACTGATCGTTGCCTCCATTCAGGTCGCCCACGCGCAATTGCCGCAGCCCGATGGAGGAAACATTCGCGCCGGCGTGCTGCCAAAACAATGGATGACCGGCGGCCCGAAGTGCATGGAAAATCCGGAATGGCAGATCCATGAATACAACCGCGATCTCTACATCCTTCGCCAGTCCGGATGCACCGACTACGAAAAACCCTTTATCTATCTCCTCTTCGGCGAAGAGCGTGCCCTGCTCTGGGATACCGGTTCGCGAAACGGGAACCTCGCCCCGACTCTTCGCCGCGTGGTGAAAAACTGGCTGTTGCGGACCAAGCGCGAAAGCATCCCGCTGGTGGTCGTACACTCGCATTCGCACTCCGATCACACCGCAGGAGACGCGGAGGTCCAGGCCATTCACGATCCCGCGATGCCGGTCACGTTTGTCCCGGCCGAAGTCGAAGCCACCAAACGCTTCTACAAAATCGCCAACTGGCCTACCGACATCGGCCAGGTTGATCTCGGCAATCGGGTCCTCGATGCCATCGCGATTCCCGGCCATGACACAGTGAGCATGGCGCTCTACGACCGCCAGACCGCCATCCTATTGGCCGGCGACAGCCTGTATCCTGGCAGGCTATACGTTCACGATCTGGACGACTTCCAGAAAAGCACCGAGCGCATGATTCGCTTCACGGAAGGCAAGGTGGTCGCCCACATCCTCGGCAATCACATCGAAGAGACGCGCACGCCGTATCTCGACTATCCGGTGGGCACTATGTACCAACCGGACGAACATGAGTTGGCGCTGTCTCGAGGCGCGTTACTCGAGCTAGAAGAGGGACTGTTGTCGCTCCACGGCAAACCTGCGCGCCTGGCGCTGCGCGACATCAGCATCTGGCCGGTGGGTCCGACGTTCGACATGTCGCCGGCGACCCAAGCGATCTTCGACAAGACGCAGAAGGACCAACACGATCATATGTGGGACCAGCCGCACAACTAGGCCCGCGGATGCGCCACGCCCGGGGCTGCTGCTACGCTTAAGCGATGATGTCGTGGATTACGTTACCCGCCACGTCTGTCAACCGGAAGTCGCGGCCGCTGTAGCGATACGTGAGCTTCGTGTGGTCAATCCCTAATAGATAGAGGATCGTGGCGTGGATGTCGTGGACGTGCACTGGCTTGTCCACCACCTTCCAGCCGAAGTCGTCGGTGGCTCCGTAGGTCATGCCGCCCTTTACTCCGCCTCCGGCCAGCCACATGGTGAAGCCGTGGGGGTTGTGGTCGCGGCCGTTGTGGGTCTGGCCGCCCATGAAGCCGCTGCCCATTTCGACTACCGGGGTGCGGCCGAATTCCGAGCCGCAGACGATGAGCGTTTCGTCGAATAAGCCTCTGGACTTGAGATCCTTCACCAGGGCCGCAAACGGCTGGTCGGAATCGTGAGCGGTCTTGCGGTGCAACTGGATGTCGAAGTGATGATCCCAGGGATCGCCCTTGGCGTAATACAGCTGCACCATGCGCACGCCGCGCTCAACCAGGCGGGCCGAAGTCAGGCAGCCACGGGCCGTGCTTCCCTCGCCGTACAGCTTCTGGACGGCTTCGCTCTCTTTGCGGACGTCGAATACGTCGGGCGCCTCGGTTTGCATGCGGTACGCGGTCTCTAGCGCCGAGATGGTGGCCTCCAGCTGCGGATCGTGAGCTGCTGAGGAACCCATGTTGAGCCGGTCCAGCTCGGCAATGAGGTCCAACTCTTTCTTCTGGCGAGTGAGATCGAAGGTTTCGTTGTGAATATTGGGAATAAGTGTCTGCGGGTCGAAATCCTTGGACGTGGCGTTGTCGGTGACGTAGGTGCCCTGGTACATCGGCGGCAAGAAAGCCGAATTCCACAGCGGCGGGCCTACCGTTGTCGGCACGTCGGGGCACAGGACCACAAAGCTCGGTAGGTTCTTGTTCTCCGTGCCCAAGCCGTAGGTGAGCCAAGAACCCATCGATGGCCGGCCGGCGACGTTGGCTCCGCTGTTCATCATGATCAGCGCCGGCTCGTGATTGGGGATCTCGGTGTGAACCGAGCGGATCACGCAGATGTCGTCGATGCATTCCCCTACATTGGGGAAAAGCTCGCTGACCTCGATGCCGCTCTTGCCGTACTTCTTGAAGCTGAAGGGCGATTTCATCAGCCCGCCGGTCTTGCGTTCATGCTGCGGCGTCTCTCCTGGTAAGGGCTGCCCGTGGTATTTCTCCAACATGGGCTTGGGATCGAAGGTATCCACCTGCGACATTCCGCCATTCATGAAAAGAAAGATGACGTGCTTGGCCTTGGGCTTGAATTTCGGGTCCTGGATCATCCAGGGAGCAGCCGTCGGGCTTTCGGCGGCGTTAGCCAGGGTCTCGGCAACAACGCTGGCGAAACTCAACATTCCGAAGCCGGCGCCCATTTTGCATAAGGCATCGCGGCGGGAGATGGGTTGCGGACTTGGGACGTGAATCATAGGTCCTCCCTAAACAGCCCAACTAAAAATCTACTCCACTCTCGAAGGCTTCTTAGTCAACAAACTCGAACTCGTTGGCACTGAGCAGCACGCGCGCGTACTGCTTCCACGCGGTGACCGGCTCACCGTTTACGGTGTTTCCTGGCTTCTCCGGGGTGGTCTTCAGGAACTGTAAGCCAATTTGCAGTTCCTTGGCGGTTGGCGCCCGTCCGTAGAGCAGGCGATACGCCTCGGTGATCCTGGCCTCATCGCTCGGCTGGGGATAGACGCGTTCCGCGAACTTGCCGGCCTGCGCGTACACGAAATCGTTGTTCATGAAGAACAAGCGCTGCAAAGGAACGTTGGTGGAGAAGCGCTGCTCGGCCGTGAAGCTGGGATTGGGAAAATCGAATACCTGCAAATAATTGTTGAGGCGGAAGCGGCTGACCTTGCAGTAGACCGTCCGGCGATTATTGTCCGGGCCGAAATCCTTGGAAGGCCCGCCGGTTTCCTTGAGATCGAGATCGCCGGATACGAACAATATCGAATCGCGAATGGATTCGGCGTCCAGCCGCTGGCGGTTGAAGTGTGAATAGAATCGGTTACTGCCGTCCTTTTCACGCGCTTCCGGAGACTCCTGCACGCTGGTCTGATACACCGCCGACAGCATGATTTCCCGCTGCAGCTTCTTCAGGGACATGCCGTTCTGCTTGAAGCTGGCCGCGACATATTCCAGCAATTCGGGATTGGACGGCCGCTCCCCGGCAACTCCGAAATTGTCGGGCGTGCCGACGATCCCGCTTCCGAAATGCCACTTCCAAACGCGGTTGACGAATACCCGCATCGCCAGCGGGCTGTTGACAATATCGTTCGCCAACTCCAATCGTCCGCTGCCTTCCGTAAATGGTCGCTCGTCCTCAGGACCCAAAACCGCCAGGAACCGCCGCGGCACTTCATCTCCCAAGGTATGCGGATTCCCCCGCAGGTTCACCGCGATATTGACTGGCTTCGGCTTGTCGCTCAGGCCGTGGACAAACGGATACTGCGGGTCTAGCGATTTCTTGAGCGCGTCGATCTGATGCTCCAGATCGGTGATGTATTCGCGCCAGTCGGCGTTCAGCCGGCGCTTCAAAGACCACTCGGTGAACACCAGCAACCCGGGTTGGGGCCGCTGCTCGGCGGACTCCACCGAATACATGAACATGTCCACATAAAGGCTGGCTTTTTCCGTGGGTAGCGTCTTCAGTTCCAGACTGCATCCGGGGCAAAACTGATCGTCGGTCTCGAATTCATTGGGCAGGGCGTCCCGCCGGGAGCGCTTCTTTACGTCAGCCTTGGCTTTGATGACGTCGTTCTGTTCTTTGATCGCTTTTTGCGCGGTTTCTACCTGCAGGACCAGTTTCTGGAAAGCGTCGGCCAAAACCTTAGCTTCATCTTCTTCTTTGGCGCCGGCCGCGATCATGGCCTGCCAATCCTTCAGGAAGGGATAAAACTTGGGCGGCTGCGCCAGGAACTTCACCCAACGATCGAGCAACTCCGGATCCAGATTGTCGTGCTCGGCCGCCTCGGCCACGGTCAATTTCGGTTTTCCCGTAACTCGCCAGGCGCCCATCATGTACTTGGATGTCTGCGTCGCCAGGATGCTGGAGAGCTGCTGCGTCTCCTTGGTCGTAAAATCGTCGAGCTGCTCTTGCAGGTCGAGCAGTTGCTGCTCCTTTTCGCGCCACGCCGCTACCTGAGCCTCGGAAGCCAGCGGGTATTCCTTGTAGGTCGAACTCGCAAAAACCCCACCAAGGGCGTAGTAGTCTTTTTGGGAGATAGGATCGTATTTGTGGTTGTGGCAGCGAGCGCAAGCCACGGTTAGCCCGAGCAAGCCGCGGGAAACCGCATCGATGCGCTCGTTGCGCTCGTCGGCCCGCCCTTGCACGGGTTCCGCCTGGTCCCACAGCCACGGACCGCCGCCCATGTAAGCGGTCGCGGGCAGAACCTCGGCAAGATTCTTATCGCCGGTGAGATCGCCTGCGAGTTGCAAGCGCACGAATTTATCGTAGGGAAGATCTTCGTTGACCGCTTTAATTACCCAGTCGCGATACACGTAGGCTCCGCGGAACGGCATATAGCCGCGGCCTTTGGGATCCAGGCCGCGCACATCATCTTCGGCATAGCGCGCGACGTCCAGCCAGTGGCGGCCCCAGCGCTCTCCATAGCGCGGAGAGGCCAGTAAACGGTCCACGACCTTCTCGAAAGCGTTGGGAGACTTGTCCTTCTCGAAGGCCTCGATCTCCGCCGGGGTCGGCGGCAACCCGGTCAGGTCAAACGTGGCGCGGCGAAGCAGAGTGCGGCGGTCCGCTAGCGGCGCTGGCGGTATTCCCTGAGCTTCGAGTCGGGCCAGCACAAACCTGTCGATTGCCGTCTTCGCCCAGTGCGCGTTCTTCAAAGAAGGCGTGGCGGGCATTTTGAGCGGCTGGAAGGACCAGAACGCACGCTGGGCCGGAGAGATCTTGAATTGCGGTCCGCCGGAGGCCGCGACCATGGGCTTGGACTTCGGCCACGGCGCCCCCATTTTCACCCATTCGGTCAGGCTCTGCACCTCTTCGGGCGAAAGCTTGCCGCCTTTGGGCATTTTCAGATCGCCGGTCTGGCGCACCGCTTGAATCATGAGGCTCTTGTCGGCGTCGTTGGGCACGATGGCAGGCCCGCGGGTGCCACCCTTGAGCAGCGATTCGCGGGAATCGACGCGCAAGCCCGACGTAGCGGTATCGCCATGGCAGTTGGAACAAACATTGGCGAAGATCGGGCGGACCTTGGTCTCAAAATACTCTTCCCCGACAGAAGAACTGGCGGCGGCTGCGCTCACGGGCGGAACAATGGGCTCGGCATGCTCGGCTGGATCCCAAGGCGCGCCCATTTTGATCCAAGCAGCCAGATCGGCAACCTGCTGCTCAGTGAGCTTGCCGTTCATCGGCATCTTCAGCATGCCAGTTTGCCGCACAGCCTCAATCAAGAGGCTCTTGTCGGGATCTCCGGGCACGATCGCGGGCCCCCGGCCGCCACCCTTCAAGATCCCTTCGCGCGAATCGATGCGCAATTGGCCCATGGCCGTTTCGGTATGGCATGGATAGCAGTTTTGCGTCAGGATCGGACGGACTTTGTCTTTGAAGAATTGTAGTGACTCGGCGGTCGGAGGAGGGTCGTCGTCGCCTAAGACCGTGGTCTCCCACTTATTCGACAGAATACCCGCGAAGAATACCGCCCCACCCGCGAGCAGCAACGACTTATTCTTGAGTTTCAACATGCAGGCTTGCCCCGGTCACTAGGCCTGGCACCGAGCCCGGCGATCCATTCCGTTGTTGTAAACCCAGAGTTTGAGAATCCCTGATCGCGCCGTGAAACCTGGACGGTCCGGTCCAGTCGGACAGCCGAACCTGGTCTCCCAGCCGCGCTAACAGGCCCCAAGAACATACCACCGGAAGAGAGGGCCTGAAAAGTGACAAGAGAGACACGGGCAGAGGCAATTTGTGGACAAGGGCCAGACCCGTTGTCACAGACAAGTAGGGCCGTCCCGCGAGGAACCATGCCGTAGGTATAGTCGAGCAGCGCCCACGGAAGCAACGTCTTTTCCTGCATGCTTCCGATTCAATAAGTAGATGCTGCTTCCCTTCTCCGGCGTATCGCGATAACCAGGCGCAATCGTCTCCGGCTGTGATATGAATCTGCATGCGAAAATCGAATTCGGCAACGCACGGTACCAACCGAGTGAGTCTCAACAAACGCATGCGACCCAGCCCTGCTGGCTCCCTCGTTCCCCTTGCGCTCTGGCTGCTGACAACTGTTCTCCTGTGCGGCTCGGGACGGGCGCAAACGCCACACGCGGATCCTCCGCGGCCCGGTGTGACGACTCCCGGCGTCCGGCGATCCATGGCCGAGGTACATCCGCTGGCGACCTTTGCCGTCGCAGGGGAGCCGGACTGGATGGTGGTTACCGAAGATGCCGTATGGGTCACCAGTTCCAACGTCAACCACGTGGTGCGCCTGGACCCCGCAACCAATCAGCCTGGTTTGATCGTGACCATCGCGAAACCCTGCTCCGGCCTGGCGGCGGGTTTTGGCAGCATCTGGGTGCCCAGTTGCGAGAAGCATAATTTGGTCCGCGTCGACCCGCAAACCGGAAAAATTCAAGCGGAAGTCCCCGCGGGCCCAGCCGATTCCGAAGGAGGAATCACCGTGGGAGCCGGCAGCGTGTGGATCGCCACCGACAAGAGAGGCATTCTGGCCCGGGTCGATCCGCAGACCAACAAAGTCGTCGCGGAAATCTCCATACCCTCAGGTTCCTTTGCGCCCGCGTTTGCCGAAGGCTCCGTGTGGGTTACCTCAACGGAGCACAGCCAGCTGACCCGCGTGGACCCGCAAACGAATCGTGTGCTCGAATCCATTCCGATCGGGCCGCAGCCGCGTTTCCTGACCGTGGGAGCTGGCTCGGTCTGGACGCTTAACCAAGGAGACGGCACGATCTCGCGCGTCGATGCCAAGACCGGCAAGCTGCTGGCAACTATCACGGCCGGCATTCCGGGAACTGGCGGAGAAATCGCCTTCGGAGAGGGCTCGGTGTGGGCTACCGTCTTCCAGATTCCGATGTCACGGATTGACCCGGCTACCAATTCCGTTGTTCAGCAGTGGGCCGGACCGGGCGGCGACAGCATACGGGTAGGCCACGGATCGATCTGGCTTTCCGATTTTGCGCACAGTGTGATCTGGAGGCTGGATTCCAAACAGCTGAACTAGCGGCCCTCGCCACGATCGCGCGTTCCCTTTTTGTCGTCCTGGCCTTCACCCTTTTGCGCCGCAGGCTTGAACTTGCCGGCAAGAACGTCTTCCACAGTGGCCTGGAGTTCCGGAGAATTGGGGGCGACGTGCGGTTCAAAGCGCACTACCACCTTCCCTGTCCGATCAACGACAAATTTCGTAAAGCTCCAGTGGACGTCGCCGCCTGTGGGGCCTTTCTTGTCGCCGGTTAGAAAGCCGTACAAAGCAGCCTGGTCTTTGCCCCGAACTGAAGCGCGCGCGAATACCGGAAAGCTCAGGTGAAAGTCATTGGTATACGTCTTCTGAACCTCCGCGTCCGTACCCGGCTCTTGCGCGCCAAAATCATTGGACGGCACGCCGATGACGACCAAACCCTGGTCTTTGTAGGTCTTTTGCAGTTCTTCCAGCTGCGGAATCTGCTCCTTGAAAATGGACTGGCTGGCGACATTGACGATCAGCAAAACCTTGCCCTTGAACGAGGAGAGCGGCACTTCCTTGCCGTCAAAGCCGACCAGAGAGCAATCGTAGACGGTTTTCTCCGCCGCTTTCTGTGCCGTTTTCTCCGGCGCTTTCCGTGTTTTCTGTTCCGCAGCGGGGTAAGCAGCCGCGGCGGTTACCACGAGAAAACAAACAATGGCGAGATTTTTCGACACGATTCTACGAGAATCCATCCTTGCCTCGGAGACTACGACGCTAAAGCTACGATGAAAACAGAAAGGAGGCAATCAAGATTGCTCTTGGTTGCCTCCCGTCTCACGGGCCTGCTAAAACGCGTAGCGCGGAGGGAGTTGCAACACTCCCGGGCGTATCAGCAACGCTCTATAGTTGCCGAAGCTCGAAGCGCTGCCAAATGACTTGTCGGCAATGCCGTGGGGATCGCACCGCACGGAATTCGAAGCCACTAGCAACGTTTTCAGAACTCGTAGCGCACCGCGAACTCCATCTCGCGTTGTCCCCCGCGCGGCCCTGCCGTCTGTGTGAATTGGCCGAAGGTGGTGGGCGAGGAGGGATCCAGGTGCAGGTTGATGTCGCTAAAGTTGACGTTGTTGAAGACGTTGAAGGCCGTGACCCGGAATTGCAAGTGCTGCGTTTCCCTCCACGGCATCGTGAAGCTCTTGTACGCCCCCATGTCGGTGACTACGTAGGCCGGGCCAAGGAACGCGTGGCGCGCGCCGGTGTCCCCCGGCAAGGCCGGCGTGACGGAGTTGAGTATCGCGGCTGGATTTGAGAACAGGTTGGGAACAGGGTCGTTGGCATTGGAGCGCGTGACGCTACTGCTGATGTGCCCGGAAACGTCGCCGAACGATTCCAGGAAAAAATTGGTCGGGAAATTGAATCCTTCGCCGGGACTGAGCGGGAAGCCGGTGTGGAAGCGCATGGTACCGGTCCACTGCCAGCCACCGATGAGCGCGTCCATAAGGCGTCCTGAACTCGATCCGAACCTCTGGCCTTTGCCAAAGGGCAAACTCACCGCCCAGAACCCATTGATGTTGTGCCGCAGGTCAAAATCCGAAACCGACCGATTGGAACGCAAATCGAAAGGGTTTTCAATCAAGCCGTTCAAGGTGCCATTGCTGAGGTTGAGGTTAGGATTGCTGACGTTATCCTGGTTCTCCGATCCAGACGTGTTGTCGATGCTCTTGGAGTAGACGTAATTCACACCGTAAACCACGGGTCCGGAGGACTTTTTCAGGGAAACCTGCAAACTGTTGTAGTTCGATGAACCGAAGTTGCTCCAGCCCGGTAGGGACTGAAACTGCGGGGTGAACATAACGAACCCAGTTCCGTTTGGATCCACGGTCGTGTTCCACGCGCTGGGCAAGCCGAAGGAAGCGGATTTTGAAATGGAGACGGTATCCAGCGAGTACAAGGCACAAGACCAAGAGGGCGCGTAGCTCCCCACGGCGAAGGCATAGAACGCCTGCGTGGGCGTCAACTTCGCATACGCATTGTTGCCGTACCAACCTGCCGTGAACGCCGGCATGTTGGGAAGCATGTCGTCAAAAAACGGAATCGACTTGATGCCACCCACGCCCGCGGCGCTCAGATCGGAGGGATTGATGGCCGGGGGACCGGTGTACACATTGCCGGCTAGCTTGGCCAATTGGCTGAAGGCCTGAAACATGGTCTCTTTGGATTTCGTGTCGGTGATATTGAGATACTGACCAAAATCCGTCTTGGCCAGCAGCCTGCGGCCCAGAGTACCGACATAGCTAACGTCCAAAACGATCCCCTTCGGCAACTGCCGCTGAACGGAGAAGTTAAGATCGATGGTGTAGGGCGTGTGCAGGTGGTTGTCGATGACGAAACCTAAATTCGACGCATTGGCAGTTGGCGTGAACGGAAACTTCACCGAGGTGAGCGGGGTAAAGTAGTTGTTGAGAGCTGGCAAGCCAGTACAGCCATTGAAGGTGCAGCTTCCGGAAAAGCGCGGCGCGTTCGCCAGGCTGAACTGTTGCACGCCGTCGATCAGCGGCGTAAAGACTCCGGGCGAACCCTGCAAATCCGTTTCTGTGGCCAGGGCTTCGCCAAGCCGATCGAAGAAGATGCCTGAGCCCAATCGAACCGAACTCTTCCCGGGTCCCCCAAAGATGGCCTTTAGCAGGCCGTCCTGATAGTCGGGGCTCCAGGCCATCGCGACCCGCGGAGCAAAGTCCTTGTAATTGGGGTTATACCACGAAGGCTTGCCATTGGCCCGGCCAGCCAAGTTCCAACTGAGCAGCGGAGACGCACTGGAGGGAATCCCGTTTTCCTGGTTGATTTCACGTTGCTTAAACCACTGAACAATGTCCGTGCTCACGGCGGTCTGCTGGCCGTGGGTCTCCCAAGGCGGCGTATCGTAGGCCCAGCGCAACCCGGCGGTGACGGTCAGGTTGTGCTTCACGCGCCAGCTATCCTGTCCGTACAGCTCGTAGTCGTTTTCGGCAAATTCGCGGAGTTCCTCGGTGCCCTGCGGAAATACCGTGCCGGTGTGGGCGTCGGCCGCGAAGACGGTATTGACTTGGGTGATCGCACCGGTCAGCGCCTGGAAAGCACGGGTAACGGCAGTCACATTGGTTTCGGCGGGCAAGTTTGCTCCCGCGCCGGAGGCTCCCAGCGAAAGGGCCGGACCTTCGCAAAGGCTCAGGCAAAAGCCGTTATTGATGTTGTACTGAGGGAAGGATTGCGTCTCGTCCTGGCGGTGGTTGCGGACGTAGCGTAGCGCGCCACCCACTTGCACGGTGTGCTTTCCGTGCGTCCAGCTCAGGTCATCCTTGAACTCGTTCACCGGCGTCTGGTGCCCGAAGGCCCGGCTGAAATTCTCTATGTCGGTAAAGTCCCGAATGCTGAAGAGCGGCCCTTGCGCTCCGTTTTGCGAAACGCCGGCGCGAGTGAGCCCATAGTGAAAAGAATTGGTCATATTGTTGTGGATCTGCGCCGTATAGCCGGCCACGATTCCGCGGCTGTTGTTTAGCAACGTCGAAGTGGGCGCTTCCCCCGGGTAGTTGGCTTCGATTAAATCCGTTTTCAAGCCCCCGAGCACCCCGCGCACGTACAAAGCCTGCCGTCCGTCGCGCGTAATGTTGTAGTCCATTCGCGAGGTGTACACGTTATTTGAAGTAGCCTCCGGCGCATTGAACACCAAGGCGTTGAAAGACAGGCCGTTGTCGAATCCCTGGGAAGGCACGTTTCCTGAGGGAAAGTTCTTCATGAACTGAATCATCGCCGGATTAACGCCCAATCCCGCGGGGTCGAGTGCCTGTAGCTGTGCTGGCGACAACCCGAAAGTTCCCGCAGCGATCGTGATGGGCGTCCCGGTCACTCCCATCACCGTTCCGCCTGGGCATTGCGTGGGATCCGCGCACTGGTACACGAGGACGCCGGCCTTCAGCGCGTCTGACGGCACGTTGCGCGGGGTCACGGAAAAAGAACTGGCCTCGCGCCGGGTCTCGAAGTCGGTGAAGAAAAACAGCCGATCCTTCAGGATTGGTCCGCCCAGTGAGCCTCCGCCGATGTTGCGCTGCAGTTTCGGCCGGTCAATCTCCGGCGAGACGTCCTTGTTGTAGAAGGAATTCGCCGTAGCCCCGCTGGTGCGGTAATACCACCGCACGTTCCCATGAAATTGGTCGGTGCCGCTTTTGGTAACCAGCGCTACCTGCGCACCGGAGGCCACGCCGTCGGTGGCGTTGGCATTGGCGGTGGTCACGCGGAATTCCTGCACGGAATCCAGTGTCACCGGCAGCGCGCTGGTGAACGCCGCTTGGTTTTGCCAGTCGTTGGCGTCCATGCCGTCCAGGGTGACGTTGGTCTGGTTCCCGCGCACGCCGTTAACTACTCCTTCCCGGCCATCCAAGGTGCTGATGTCACCCTGCGATAACCGGTCGGTGTCGGAGTTTCCCGTGAACACCACGCCGGGCTGTAGGGTCAAAAGGTTCACGACGTTGCGGGCTAGAAACGGAAGCTCTTTCACGGCCTTTTCATCGAACGGGTTCCCCACCGTCGCGTCTTCGGTATTCAGCGTCGGAGCCACTTCGGTGACGTGAATGCTCTGTTCGACTTGCCCAATTTCCAGCCTAAAATCCACTTTGCGGTCGGTGGCCACCGAGAGTTCCACCTGACTCTGTACAATCGCCTTGAAACCCGTCAACTCCACGCGAACCGTGTAAACTCCCGGCGGCAAGGCTTGCAATTGATAGTGACCGTAACCGTCGGTTTCTACGGTGCGCCCCGATTGTGTGCCGGCCAGGGTGACCGTCACCTTGGCGCCTACCAACACCGCTCCCTGCGGGTCGGTCACGTCCCCGTTTATCGCAGTCGTGCCCGTCTGTCCCCAAGTTCCCGCTGCCAGCAGCAGAACCATTGCGGCAACAGCGCCAAACAAAAAATAGCTGATCCTACAGAACCTCATCGGAATCCTCCATATGCGTATGAAATGAGCGAGCGAAATAGGCGGTAGATCCGAGCGGGACAAACCGTGGGTAAGTGTTTTTCCAATGCCGAGCCATCTCACGCTTTCCGTCTTTCGTTACAACGGTTGAGATCAGGCTCTTCTTGGAGCGCTATGTAATTCTTGGACGGGCACCACAGAGTGCCCGAGAGCAGCAAACAGAAAACTGACCGTTAACTTTGTTGCAGAAGATTGCCGAACCACATCCCTAAGTGTCAGGCAGACTGGCGGGTTCTCGGTCCTGAGTCAAATTCAAAATTCGTTTGAGAACGATTATCAATTCTTCTGCTGCGGACGGTAGCGGGAAGCTAAGTAACTTCGGCGGACTGTTGAGAATGGACATGGCCGCAGTGAGCCGGCCCGCTCGCACGGCTGAACCAAGCCGTACAACAGGTCCTTATCATCATCATCGCCGTGACAAACGCTTTGCCACTGGTTCAGATTTGTCAAATTTCCTACGGCAAGACGGCGGCTCGTTGTGAGAGGAGGTACGCAACCCGGTTGCTTGATGTAAGGCCTTGGTCAGCGGACAACTTCTTCAGAGGCGTACCTTCGTACTTTTGATACGAATACAATGGCCGGCCATCCGGCCCGGCCTCGACGGTTACGAATTCTACAGATCTCAGCTGATCAGGGATTTTTGCGCCAAACCAGCGGCCGTCCTCCCGCTGCGTCCAAGTGACCAGCGAAAGCGCCGCACCCGCAGGGTAGTCGTGTTGCGAATTCGTTCTTGCGTATCCTGCGGCAAGTTCATTCCCGTAGAGCGTGGACATCGTCGAATCCTTTTTGTTGAACTCCGAAGTAATGACCTTCCATCGTAGCGGGTTCACGGGCAGCGACTCGGCGGACGCCCCGGCAAGAGACGCGCCCTGATTAAAATCCGCCGAGATTCTGGGTTGGTGACTCGAACAGCCCAAGATGCTCAACGAGACAAAGAAGCCGCAAAGATGGGCTACCATCCTGGGCAGTCTCATTGTTGGCCTCGGATCGGCTCGGTGTAAACATAATCGGTATTCCGCAAGGCCTGATGGCAGCCGACACATTCGCTGGTGAAATTCTCGTCCTTTCCATAAGGTTTCAGGTCGACGCCACGCCATCTCGCCCATCCCCATCCCAAGGTTCCGGCATACTTCTTGCTGTCGCGGATCATGAACTCCACCTGAAAGAATCCTCCCGTTCGGACCAGGCCTTTGTCGTCCGATTGCTGAAACCACGCCACTTTGGCAAAGGCCGTGCCATCCGGCCAAGGGTTGATTTGATTTTCCGCTATAGCTTTGACGGCTACATCGTTGCCCAAAACCACCCGAATGGTGTGATTGTCAAAGCGTTCCGTGCTGCTGATCGCTTTCCAATTCTTGTAGTCAGGCAGGAAAGCGATTCCGTTGGGTGCGGGAGTCACGACAGGCGCGCTGCCGGCTGTTTGAATCCACTTGCCATACTCCGCGTCGGCGGCAGTGATCTCGGCCGTGGTGGTCGCTTCGTTGGGCCTGGGAGGATTGAGGTATTCCTTCAAGACCGCCAACTGCACCGGAGTGACCACGGATCCTGGATGCACGCGGCGGTATGCCGGCAGCGGCATCGCGCCTAGCTCAATCTGGCTGACGGCTTCAAAAAGGATGGCCTGCTGTTGCGCGTGTGAGAGCTTGGCAGTCTCCGAAAAGTTCAGGTGCTTCCGTCCTTCGCTCACGTCTTTGGCCACCATCCAATATGCAGGAGCAGGCCAGTCAAACCAGGACAGTTTCGTTTCGTTGGAGTGGCAGTTGTAGCACGAGGTTCGGAGTATCTGCTTCACCGCGGGAGGCGCTTGCAGGTCGGACGTCACCGCGGGATTGGTCAGTTCGGGCCGGATGAATTGGAGGCCCGCAAACGCGATGCACGCGCTGGCCGCGGTCCATGCGAGTGCTTTCGAACGAGAGAGTGATCCCATGACTTGCCTCGGTCTTCGCTTCCACGTCAGAATCCAAACGCTTCTAATTGGATGAGATCTGGACTGCAGGTGGATACATTTTTCAGGGGAATTCGGCTATCCCTTCGCCATGCCGCGACGTTTGCCCGCGTCCTGTAGAATAATCCCTTGCCGGTTCGCCCTGAATTCGACCGTGTGCGCGTCGTCCTGGTGGCCACGCGCAACCCCCTCAACATCGGCGCTGCCGCCCGCGCCATGAGCAACTTCGGTTTCTTCCATCTGCGCGTGGTGAATCCCTACCAGGTGGCTTTCCGCGAGGCCCGTTCTGCCGTGGGCGCGTCCGCACTGCTAGCCAGCGCGGAGGAATTCGAGACCGTCGCCGAAGCTGTCGCCGATTGCACCCTGGTTGTCGGAACTACCGCTGTTGGCAGCCGCGGATTGCAGCATCCCGTTCGGCGGCTAGACGCCGCCGCGCGCCTGCTCCGCAAGCGGCTCACGACCAGCAACGTCGCGCTCTTATTCGGCTCGGAGAAAGTCGGCCTCTCGAACGACGACCTCAGTCATTGCCACTGGCTGCTGCGCATTCCCACGCGTGAGGAACACCGGTCCATGAATCTGGGCCAAGCGGTGGCGGTCTGTTTGTACGAACTCGCGCGCGATGCCAAGGCCGCTCTCAGGCCAGAGAAACACACGCCCGCTACAGCCGGTAATGTCGAGCGAGTCGCCTTGCTGCTGCTGGACGCCTTGCGCGCCAGCGGCTCGTTGAAGACGCGCTCCGCGGCGCACACCGCGGAAAAAATACGCCGCATGCTGCGCCGCCACAACCTGTCCACGAACGACGCCGAGTTCTGGCTGGGCATGCTGCGCGAAATCCTCCGGGAGTTGCAATCCGGGAAAGACCCGGCAGGCGGATGACCCACCAATTCGACGCCGTCATTCTCGGCGCCGGTGCCGCCGGACTCCTGTGCGCGGTGGAAGCTGGCAAGCGCGGCCAGCGTGTCGCCGTTCTCGAACACGCCGATCGCATCGGGAAGAAAATTCTCATTTCCGGCGGCGGCCGCTGCAACTTCACCAACCTCCACTGCCAGCCGGAAAACTTTCTGTCCGCCAATCCACACTTCGCGAAATCCGCGCTGGCCCGCTACACGCCCGCCGATTTTATCGCCCTCGTCGAAAAACACCGCATTCCCTACCACGAAAAAACTCTTGGGCAGCTTTTCTGCGATCGCTCGGCGCAGGACATTACCGACATGCTCGAATCCGAGTGCCGATCTGCCGGCGTAAAGTTATTTCTCCAAAGTAAGGTCCGCGAAGTGCAGCGCACTACTGAATTCGTAGTGCGCACCGCGTCCGCCGAATTCCGCGCTCGCGTTCTGGTGGTCGCCACCGGCGGACTCTCTATCCCGAAAATGGGCGCCACTTCTTTCGGCTACGATCTGGCTCGGCAATTCGGCCTGAACATCGTCAAGACCAGGCCCGCGTTGGTTCCACTCGTTCTCAACGGAAAAGACCGCAACCGCTATTGCAATCTCTCTGGCGTCTCGGCGGAAGTAATCGCTTCCGCCGGAGATCACGCCTTCCGGGAGAAGATGCTGTTCACGCATCGCGGGCTGAGCGGCCCGGCCATCCTGCAAGTCTCGTCGTACTGGAGCGAACGCCAGCCGCTCCGAATCGATCTGGCTCCCGGCCGCGACGTCACCTGCGCGATTCTTGCTGCCAAAGTCAGAAACATCGCCGCCGCACGTTCGGCTTTCCAAGGAATCCTGCCGAAACGCCTCGCCGAACGCTGGCTGGAATTTCACGAGCCAACCGATTGGACCAATCCGTCGCTGAAAGATCTGGAGCGCGAAATCCACGACTGGACTCTCACGCCGGCGGACACGGAAGGTTACGAAAAAGCCGAGGTCACCGCGGGGGGCGTGGACACCGAAGAACTTTCCAGCAAGACCATGGAGTCGCGAAAAGTTCCCGGACTATTCTTTATTGGCGAAGTGGTCGACGTTACCGGCCACCTCGGCGGCTTCAATTTCCAGTGGGCCTGGGCTTCGGCCGCAGCCGCAGGCCGCTCTTTTTAGTGGCCAAGGCTTCAGCCTGTGTCAGCGTAAAGTGAATCGCAGCCCAATCCGCGTGCGACACGTCACCTTAAGAGTCTCTTCCGTAGCGCATTTAGCGTTGGAGTCGCAATCACCTACAAACTTTCCGCCAGTCGCGCTCGCGGGCGCTTGCGCTTCCATTCGTAATCTCTGCGCAAGAGCGACTGGTGTTTCTTCACCTGCACTTCCATCTCGTGGAAGGCCTGCTTGCACGACGCGCGAACATTCGCGCCTGTTCCGGTGGCGTGCATCGTGCCCGTTGGCAAAGACAAGTTCAGCGAGAAAGAATGTTCTTCATTGCGCGGATGTTTTGAAAAAACGCCGTGCAACTGCACCAGGTCCGGCTCATAGCTTTTCAAAAGCGGCGCGAGCTTTTTCACGCTGCGGGTGACCTGGGCTTCGACGGCTTCGTGCGACTCCACATGTTTGTAGCTGATTGAGAGCTTCATGAGTGCACCTGTAGGAGTATCTATCGGGAGGGCGGGCGACGCTGATCGAATTTCTGGATCGCATCGTAAGCACAGCATAGCAACAGCCATCGTTCCCGGCAAATCCGTCTCGCTTAGCGCTATCCAAGTTGACATGCCCGCTCCGCTGCCCCTACTCTGCACTCCGCACGCGCTTTTCACCGCATCCATGCCACGATCGCACGCCAAGCCATCCGTCCACGCGGGTTCCGCTCCAACTTCCGATGCGCCGGACGCCGCTCCCTCGCATGACATTCGCGTCGGCCCCGCGGGCTGGTCTTATCCCGACTGGTCGGGCTACGTTTATCCTTCTCCGCGTCCCAAAGGTTTTCATCCGGAGACCTATCTGGCGCAATTCTTCGACACCATCGAAATCAATACTTCCTTTTATGCGCCGCTGCGCCCGGACCACGCCCGCCAGTGGCTCGAGCGCGTTTCCGCGAACCCGCGGTTCCTGTTCACCGCCAAGCTGTGGCAAAGATTCACGCACGACCCATTCTCTTCGCAGCCGGGATTCTTGGAGTCGGGCTCACCGCAAGCCGGCTCGACGAAACCAAGCCCGCAGGGGCGCGGTTCCTCCCCCGCCGCACGGGTCAAGCGAGCGCTGGCAGCGCTGGCGCAACCTGCGGACGTGGACGCCGTCCGCGCCGGCTTCCAGCCGCTGCTCGAAGCCGGCAAGCTCGGCGCCGTCCTGCTGCAATTCCCTTTTTCCTTCCATCGCACCAACGAGACCACCGCGTATCTCGAGGCTTTGCTCCAGCGCTTCGCCGTTTACCCGCTCGCCGTCGAAGTCCGCCACGCCTCCTGGAACGCTCCTGAGGCGTTTGCCCTGCTCCGCGAACACCGCGCTGCCTTCTGCAACATCGACCAACCCATCATCGGCCGATCGCTGGAGCCCTCCGCCGAATCTACATCCTCGATCGGCTACGTCCGCTTGCACGGCCGCCGCTACGACACCTGGTTTTCCGACGACGCCACCATCCCGTCCCACGAGCGCTACAACTACCTCTACTCCGCCGAAGAACTCGCCCCCTGGTCGGCCCGCATCCGCACCGTCGCCGCAGAAACCCGCAACGTCTTCGTGGTCACCAACAACCACTACCTCGGCAAAGCGGTGGTCAACGCTCTCCAACTCATCAGCCTCCTGAAAGGCGCGAAGGTCGCGGTCCCCGAGCCGCTCCGCCAGCAGTATCCCGAGTTGGAAGCCATTGCGAACGAACCTCCTGCTGCGCCGACGCTGTTTCCGCTGACGAAAGAAGTGAAGAGGTAACGTGTTTCGTGAAGCGTGTCCTGTGCGGAAATAGGGGCCCGCCGCTTTCGCCTGGAATTCGCTCCGCCCCCCTCCCCCCGTATATTTTGTACATCATTTTGATTCCATGAGGGTTAGCTCGTCGTGTGATACGGGAAGTGGCGAGTGGCGAGCGATTGAGACAGACTTTCGCCTGCGCTTCGCTTTGTACCCCCCCCACCCCCTGGGGCAGTTTGTATGAATATAAAAGAAAAGGACTTACGAAAAAGGCAGTTTGTAACTTGTTGAAAATAAAGGGGCGATTTGCACAAAGGCTGTGCGTGGATGCGCACGACAGAAGCGAGGGCAGGGATCACGCGAGGGTTGGTCAGGACAAACACGACGCATGATAGCACAGTCTTATGCTCTTGTCAACACTTATGTTTATAGTACTCTATGGTACTTATACCGAATATCCCCGGCGGCCTAGCACTGGCGGACAGTGAATCCTTTCAATAACTTAGCCGGGCCAAGAGGCAAAGAAGCGCGGAGCCTGTGTTCGAATGGGAAGTGGAGAGGTCGAACGTGAACGTGTCTATGAGGGGAGAAGGGTCAAAGCCGCTTCTGCGTGTCACGGGTTCAACCAACTGAGCCGGGTAATGCCGAAAAACTGTTCTGCCGATTTTTTCGTGAAACCGATGGAATAGACTTCTATGTGGAGTATACTGTGGAATAGACTCCACATATGCAAATCGTTCAAATCGTGCTGGATAAAAAACTGTTACGAGCCGCGGACCAAGCCGCGAAGCGCACTCGGCAAAACCGGTCCGCCCTGGTGCGTGACGCCCTGCGGGAATATCTCCGTCGCTTGGAACTGCGCGCCAGTGAAGTGCGCGACCGCCAGGGCTACTCGCGACAGTCGCAAGCCGACGCGGAAGCGCGGGGTTGGGAATCGGAGGCCAAGTGGCCGGAAGAATAGCCCGAGGCGAAGTTCGGCTGTACCAGTTTGCCGCGCCCGACAAGAAACGTCCGGCGCTGGTGCTCACCCGCAACAGCGCCCTTGCCTATTTATCCACGGTCACGGTTGCGCCGGTCACTTCCACCATTCGCGGTGTGCCATCGGAAGTCATTCTGAATGAAGAAGACGGCATGAAGTCCCCTTGCGCAGTAAACCTCCACAACGCGGTGACGGTATCTCAACAGCGCTTGGGAAGACGCGTGGCCCAGCTTAGTTCCGCACGAATGAACCAGGTGTGCGCCGCTCTGCGCTTCTCTCTGGGCTGCGATTCGAACTAAGTTACCGGGAACGTTCCGGTTTCACCGCCGCTGTCCCCGGTTTCGGGAAAGATTAACGACAACGCACGCGTGCGCGGCTCTGTCTCTTGACAACCCATACTACTCTGTAGCACTCTTACAGAGTGCTAGAATTCATAGAATTTCCGGTGTTTACGAATAGACTTCTAGCACTGGCGAGGGATCGCGCTGACGAGGTGTTGCTGGAAATCCAGAGCGACTTGCTGGAGAATCCGGAGCGCGGACGCCTGATACAGGGGACGGCGGGCGTGAGGAAGGGCCGCGTGGCGGACCCCATGCGCGGTAAGGGCAAAAGCGGCGGGTTTCGCTACATGTACTACTACATCGAGCAAGATGGCCAGGTTTTCCTGCTCATGATCTTTAGCAAGAACGAACAAGCTGATCTGACCAGCGTGCAAAAGAAAACGCTGAAGCAAGCAATTTTGGGCTTGAGGGAGGCGCACAAGTGAAAGATTCGCTTTTTACAGAGATGATGGCTGGCTTCGAGGAGGCTGCCAAGCACCGCCGGAAGCAGACCGCGCGCGTGCGAGTGTCGCGCTTCTCTCCGGCTGTGTCCGTCTTGCGGCCAAAAGAGATTCGCAAGATTCGCGCGGCCCTTGGCCTGAGCCAAACCGATTTTGCGCGCTACCTCGGCACTAGCGTGGCGTGCGTCAGAAGCTGGGAGCAAGGCATGCGCCGGCCGCAGAGCGCTGCGCTCCGCCTCCTCACCATTGCCAAGAAGAAACCCGCGGCCCTCCTCGAATTTGTAGCCTGATCCTGACGCGGCGCACCTGGATTGGGTGGCCATCCGGCCCTTCGCAGGTGTGATAATCTACGGGCATGAAATTGACAGCCGTTTTTGAACCCGCCAAAGAGGGTGGCTATACTTGTTTTCTGGAAGAGTTTCCCGCCGCGATTTCGCAAGGCGAAACCATCGAAGAGGCCAAGGCGAATCTTGCGGACGCGTTCAAGCTGGTGCTGCAATGCCAGCGCGAGCTTGCGGAAAAAGGCCTTTCCCCACACGCGGTGCGCGAGGTTTTCGAAATAGCGGAAGCATGAAACTCGCGGAATTGGAACGCCATCTGCGCCACCAAGGTTGCGTTTTGTATCGCGAAGGTGGTGCCCATAGCATTTGGTTCAACCCTGCCTTGCATAAGATCGCCAGCGTCCCGCGTCATCGCGAAATCAAAGAAGGAACGGTTCAGGCCATCTGCAAACAACTGGAAATTCCGCGGCCATAAGGCCGGCACCCAGGCAGAAAAGCGCTACCTGGGGCACCTATTAGAGAGCGCCGCAAATATTGCCACTCGTTTTCCTCATTTACGTTCGATGTTGCCCACGCGAACCAACTGACCGGGCTTGATTTTCTCAATGGCCGACAAGCATTCCGGAAAGTACTGGCGAAGATGTTCAAGTCGATTCGAGGAGGAGTGTAGAACCACGATCGCAATTTTGCGACCCGCCAAGTTTTGTTGATACCGCACGTTGGTATCCAGCGTGACCAATACGTCAAACAGAGGTTCGGCGAGTTCTGGTAGCTCTCCGTTCTTCTTCCCGGCCCATCCTGCTTGCTGAACCGTGACGCATTCGTGGCCGTGATCTGCAAGATCTCTCTTGAGCGCCTTGGGAGAGCACTCGTCCATCAGGACTTTCATTTGAGCTGGGCGACAAGGCTCAGCCGGGCTTCCTCGATGGCGGCAATGGCAAGTTGGCGGCTGACGCTCGGATACTGTTCCAGGAATTGATCCAGTGTGTCGCCTCCTTCCAGATACTCGATCAAGATTTTGAATGGAACACGCGTCCCGCGGAATACAGGCTCTCCGCCGAGGATGTCTTGATCCTTGATAATAACGCCAGGCATCTTCCCTTACCTCGTCGCATAGAGTTTACCAGCCAAATTGCCCAGAATTGTCTTGGAATTTTGAAGTGCGACTGCTGCGGCCATCGACCCAGAAATTGACCCTACACCACGCGCGCGAAGCCGACGTATGCGGCATCCAAAATCGCTTTAAGATTTATCGCCTGCGGCACCCAGGGGGCATCCAGTTCTGGGCCTGCCACTCGCGCCCTCCTCGAATTTGTAGCCTGATCCTCACGCGACGTACCCTGGAGCGAGGGGCGGCCACCTGCCGGATTGCGGGAGGCTGTTATCCAGAGCGAGGAAACGTCCCATTTGTCCCCTCGGCCCCTCCGATTCCGTCCCCGATTCCCGCTCGATTCCCCCGATCGTCTTTCAGGCAATCCCGCAAACAGAGTCACTGAGAAAAAGCTGTAGTTTCATCACTTCTTGCTTTTACTGATTTTCAATCGACTACCCGCAGGCGCTTTGCTCTTCAATTCGATCTGATTGTACTCAACGGCGGCACGGATGAGATTTTTTAGAGCTCGCTCATCGATCTTGTCGCCCTCGCAAAGATCGATGGCGCGCCACTGATTGCCTCCGAGGCCGGCGTTGAAGAGCTTTTTAGGATCTGGGAGGTGCGCCCCGTGGGAAAAGGTAAGCTTCACCTTGTCTTTGTGGGCGTTGCCGACCGCGATCATTCCGTCGCGAGACCACACTGGGCTTCCCATCCACTTCCATTCCTCGATGATCTCCCGGTCGGCTTCCAGGATGCTCTTGCGGATGCTGGCGAGCGTTTTGCCGCGCCAGTCCGTGAGTCCTGCGATCAGTTGGTCGATGCGTTCCGATGGATTCATGGAATCTTTATGCCTCCAATTGTTGTCCCGTTTTCATTCGCTTCGAAAAAAGCCGCCGAACGACGTGGCCTTTCCACATCCACAGCCCCGAAAGGAGCAAAACAGGAAGAATGAAATACCGAATACTGGAAGCGTAGTTTGGAGTGTCCGAAGGTGAATCATAAATGTAACCGAGTATCGGAATGCCAAAGATAATGTGAATCCAGCGGAAAATCGAACGTTTGGTGGCCTCTTTCATGATTGATTTGTCCTCCTTGATCGGCGGTCGCCCGGGCATAAGACAGCATTGTTCTGGCTAGACCCTTAGCGAACCTCGGAACCCCCTGGCGGCAAAGTAAGATTCCGCACCGTTGTGATACACGAAAACAGTGTCGTAGCGGCGGTCGCAAAAGAGGGCGCCGCCGAGTTTTCGGATATCCGAAGGCGTTTTCACCCAGCTGGATGTTGTTGTGTCGAAAGGTCCAAGTTTCTGCAACTCTCGGTATTGCTCTTCGGTTAGAAGCTCAATACCCATGGCACGTGCCATATCCACAGCGCTATCTTTTGGCTTATTTTCTTTCCTGGACTCCAGCGCATCACGGTCGTAACAAAGACTTCTGCGGCCATTCGGACTCTGCGCCGAGCAATCATAGAAAATGTACTCGTCCGTCTTTTGGTCATGCCCAACGACGTCCGGTTCGCCGCCCGTTCGTTCCATTTCAGCGAGGGACCACAGTCTTTCAGCGTTGGCGTCCAGCTTCGCTTGTGCTTGAGCCCATGCAAGGCCTTCATGGCGGTTCATGTTCTTCTCAAAACGGGCTTTCCATTTTCTCAGTAGCTGTTGACGTTGCTCTCGTGACAACCCCTTTTTATTGCTCTTCAATGGCCGGTGCATGGTTTCTCGATTCCCTCTATTCACGACTCTTGACTCGCCTGAGGCGGCCAGTTGGGCGCTTCCATACCGAACTGCTTGGCGTACTCCGCGTGCAGCCGTTGCCAGCCGCCGAACTTCATGGCCTCGGGGCCAACCATGCGTCCAATCGGAGTTCCGGTGAGAAGGCGATCGAGAACATCGAAGCAAATGTGCCACCCGGCAGCACCCATGGCGATGAAGCGGTGACCGATGTTGGTCCACAGCGTGAGGCGCGTGGCGCCACCCAAGTCTTCGAGTTGCCAGCGCATATCGAAGCCACCCCATTTGTACTCCAGCAGCTCAGGAGCGTCGGCTCGCGTGACGGTTGTTTCGGTTACCCGCGGCGCGGGCGCACCCACGGTGGTGAGCTTCACCGTGTTTCCAACCGTGCCCAGGTTCCCGTCGGCGTCGAAAGGAGCCCACTCGCGGAGATGCGCTGGGTCGGTAAGCGCGTGCCAGACTTTTTCCGGCGCGTGGCGCAGCTCTCGCACCAGAACCAGCGTCCACTTCTCGCCGTCCTTTCGTATCTGCGCCCCGCCGGCCGGACCCGGTGTGTACTGCTCGCGGTCGGTCACCTTCTTCTCCTTAGCGTGAATACTTCGCCAGTTGGGTGAGCTGAATGAGGTTACCGCAGGTGTCGTTCAGCATGGCAATGGTCGAGCCGGTCACGTCGGTGGGAGGCATCGTGAACTCGGCGCCACGGGCTTTGATCCGCTCGTGGTCGCCCTTGACGTCGTCGGTGAAGAACATGGCCGCGGGCTGGCGCTGTTGAAAAATCGCCTGCTGGTACGCTTTGGCTGCGGGGTTGTTGTTGAGCGCCAGCTGTAGTTCAGTGCCGTCCGGCTCCTCGGGCGAGGCCACGGTCAGCCAGCGATAGGGGCCCTGACTGAAATCGACTTTCTTGGCAAAGCCGAGTACCTCCGTATAGAAGCGCAGGGCCTTGTCCTGGTCGTCCACGTATACGCTGGTCACTTTGATTTTCATTTCGTTTCTCCTTTGTCACGTTCGCGGTCTGCGCCGCGTCGTTTTCTCCTTGCCTTACTTTTCGTTGATGTTGCCCTCGTGGGTGTCAAAGAATCCATACGGTCGAGATGCCGTTCGAGGGCATCCACGTGAGCGGACCAGAACCGGCGGAACGGACCCAGCCAGGCATCGACCTGCTGAAGTGGTTCCGTTTTCAGGCGGTAGAGACGGCGCTGTGCGTCCACCGTGGATTCCACGAAACCGGCCTCGCGCAGCACGCGCAGGTGCTTGGACACCGCCGGCTGGGTCATACGAAGTTGACGCTCGATCGCTCCCACCGACTGTTGAGACGAGACCAGCAGGTCCAATATCGCGCGGCGATTCGGCTCCGCAATGATTTCGAACACCGATTGCATGCTCTTAGCATACTCCACAGAGCATATACGTGTCAAGGCATATAAAAACACGGGGACACAGGCAACGGCGGTCGAAGTGGTTTCTCCAGAGCTCGGCCATACGAGCTGCGGTCACACCAGGGCCTTGCCAGGAGTTTTACCAGGCCTGCGCTACCCGTGGAATGAAGGCTTCGGTGGCACGCCTCACTCTGGCGCGCAAGATCGCCGCCACTGACCCGCTACATCGAGTCACTTCAGGCGAAATCGCGCCGGCGGCGCGGGGTGAGTGGCGGTCATCAGGGGCGGGGCTGGCTGGTTGCAGGTGACCTGATCCCCGGCCGGGCTCTGCGACACGACGGTGTATCGAAAACCCAGAGGAGCGCAGGGGTTCGTGGACGCGGAGAAAACTCCCAACCCTTGCTCGAGGTGGATGCCGATCAAGGTGAGTGGCGCGACCGGCGCGAGCCAGCGTACCAACTTGTGTGGGGAGCGGCGCATGCCTTGATGGACGTAGGCTGCGCCGAAAGCTTCCATCGTGCCCAATGACAGCATGCGCGGCCACGTGGGCTTGGGACCCAGGAACAGGCGGCACACCGGGTCGACCTCCACGCAGGAACGGCAGGTGGCAGCGTGTACGAAACGGTGCGTGGCGATGCCATCGAAGAGTTCGGCTCCACCCTGTAGCACACCGAAAGAGAGCGAACTGCGGTCCAGCGTGAAGCGTGAACGGGCGGTCCGGTGTGGCTCGGGCGCATCGGGCTTCCGTGCGTTGGGCTTCGGCGTCATGGGATGGGGCTGGGGTGCTTCGATTGGGCTGGACACCGCCACGGAGGAGGACAACTCCTGTGCGCGGAGAGGACGACCATATAGCGCGGCGATTACGACGGTAAATCCGAGGGCTACATTAGAAAAGCGTGATGACTTGCTGGCCGTTTGCACTCTCAGGCCGTTGCAAGACCAGGACCATGCGCGAAAGCTAGGCGGATGTTACATAGAGGCTTCCCATGTTGGGAATTGCCCGTTTGGAATGACCCATCCTGGAGCGATGCGAGTTGGTGCGAGGCAAGGTTAGGGAAAGGCACATCCAGCGGGAAAACGAAACGCAGATGGGGCGGAGCAGCTTACTTCTTGAAGAGATCTTCGAAGGCCTGGCGGGCGTCGTTATGCCGGGGAGGAGCTGGGGCCGCGGAGGCGGTGGTCTTCTGCGCGTAGGACGTGGGAGCGGTGTCCTTTTCGATGGTCATGCGAAATTCGTAGAACTTGCAATCGTTCTTGGCGTCTTTGGGAGTGATGCGTTCGGGGACCGGCTGGGTGCACTCAAACTGGGCGCCGGAATCGAAGAAGCGGCACTGCTTGCAGCAGTGCAGGTCGAGCTGGCACTTGGGGCATTTGCCGTTGGGGTCGAAGCCGGCGGTGAGCACTGCGCCGCAGTTGGCGCAGCGGCCGCGGGTGACCGTGCCGACCATGCGCGGAGTGCGGGGACCGAATTGATCGGCGCGGGGACCGCCCTGGGGCGGCTTGCGATCGTGCGAGCGATCATGGGATTTGTTTTTCTTGTCGTCTTTTTCCGCATCGCGGTAGCCGCGATGACTGTACTTTCGATCCACAACACGCCTCCGTCCGTCAGTCCTGGCGGACTGCCACAACAGATCGCTTCCTGTGAGCGCCTACACGCACTCCATGTGGCTTGTATCCACTCGGATTGCTACACTCGACCGCTAGCGCAATCTTCCCCAGAGTTTAATAAACAGGATTGCCGACGTCCGAGCAGGAGATGGGACATCTATGTTTTTAGTCCTCTGGGAGTTCGAAGTCAAGCCCGGGTGCGAAGAACGTTTTGAAAAGGTCTACGGCCCGGGCGGAGACTGGGATTCCCTGTTCCGGCGCGATCCGCACCACGCCGGGACTCACCTGTTTCGCGACGCGAACAAAGAGCGCGTGTACTTGACCACCGACTACTGGCTGTCCCGCAAATCGTACGAAGAATTTCTGCAAGCTTCCGGAAACGAGTACAAATACTTGGACTCGGTTTCCGAAGAAATGACAGCAAACGAGCGGCACATTGGTTCGTACGAGACCATCACTGCGCCGCCAACTGGCTGACAAGCCGCGAGGAATGCCAAAACAGGCTGCGGACAGAAGATGGGAGGGACGCGCTAAAGCGCGCCCCTACATTTCGCGCACTGCTAAAGCCGCGCCCTAACGCAATCACTTTGACCAGAACGCGACCAAGCCGTCTGTCGGCAAGTCGGGTTGCAGGAAGCGCTGCGGGCTGCCTGCAATGCGTAAGACTGCTTCGGCTGCCAGATAGCCGCTGCGGACTGCGCCTTCCATAGTGGCTGGCCAGCCTGTGGCGGTCCAATCCCCTGCTAGAAACATGTTGCGAACTGGCGTTTCTTGTTTTGGGCGCCAGCGGTCTACGCCGGGTACCGGAGAAAATGTCGCAGCTGTCTCTTTGATGACCGTGGCCTTGACCAGGTTGGCGTCCCTGGCCGCCGGGATGGCCTGGCGAACTTCTTTCAGGCACAGGTCGATGATCTCCTGGCGAGGCTTCAGCAACAGATCATAAGATGCACTGATGACCAGTTGGAGGTACTGGCCGGTTGTAATTTTTTTGCTGGTTCCGTTGGGCGAGCCGTAGAGCACGGTCTTGTTGAAGATCCATTGGGTGGTGGTGTCGAGCAGGGTGACGAAGGGCTCTTTCATGACTTCGCGATCGAACCAGAAATGCACGCCGGTGATGGGGGCGTCTTTAAGGTTGGCCAGGTTTCGGAAAGTGGCGTTCGTTTGCTTCACGTCTTCTGGGAGAAGTTCAGTGAGGACAGTGTGGGGAACGGCAAAGACATACGCGTCCGCGGCTTCTTCGCGGCCGGCGTCGAATTGCACGGCAGCGAGAGCGCCATTTTCTATGCGCAAGCCGCGCACCGGGGAGCGCAGAACGACTTCCCCGCCCTTGCGCTCGATGGCCGTCTTGCAGCCTTCGTAGAGATCGGCTAGCGGGACCGCGGGGACGCCCATGCGGTACCCGGTGCGGTTGGAGAGGAAGGCTTTCCAGAAGACGTCGACGCCAAAACGGGCGTCGGTCTGGTCGAGTTCTTCGTCGAGGGCGCTGACGAGGACCACACGCCAGAAGCGATCGATGGCGCCCTTGGTTTGGCGCCGGCGGCGGAGCCATTCGAGCATGGAGATGCCACCGTTTTCGTCGAGGTCGGCGGGATGGCCCTTGCTGAGCAAGATACTGAGCATGGCGCGGGCGATGGAAAGTTTGTCTCGCAGAGTAAGCGGAGCAAATTTGGCGAACGAGCCGGTCATGTGGAACGGAGCAGGGAGCATGCCGGTTTGCATTTCGCCGCGGCGGCCTTGCGGATCGAGGAACAGTAGGCGGTCAAAGAATTTTATTTTGTTGGAGGAGCCTACACGGCGGTAAAAATCTTCGAGATTGGTGCAGCAGCCGAGGGTGACGTGCTGGCAATTGTCGACGTGATCGCCGTCGGGCAACACGTAGGAGGTGGCGCGGCCGCCGAGGAAGGGACGCTGTTCGAACAAGCGTACGCGCCAGCCGGATTCAGCCAGCGCGACGCCGGCCGCCAGTCCCGCCAGCCCGCCGCCGATCACGATCACGCTTTTCAAGAATGTTCTCTTTCGTCACGCGTCCGAAGCGCGCTTGTGCGATGAACAGCATTTTTTCCGCGCGCGAGAGGCGTACGCGCTCGCCAAACACGGCAAAATCCAGGGACTCGATACGGGCCAGCAAGGCGCTGTAGGTGTGCGCTAGCAGCCACAATGCGCTGCGGCTCTCCGGCTCGATGAGATCGAGCAGTTCCGCACCCTCGTCGTAGCATTGCCAGGCGCGGTCGGCTTCGAAACGCAAGAGTTCGCGCACGCCGAGGGTGGCTTCGTTGCGCGCGAAGTCGCCGGCGGAGACGCCGTAGCGGCCCAAGTCTTCCTCCGGGAGATAGACGCGGCCCACGGCGTAATCATCGTGAACGTCGCGGATGATGTTGGTCAACTGGAAGGCCAGGCCTAGTTTTTCGGCGAGGTCCAGGGCGCGAGGATCGTGAAAGCCGAAGACGTGGGTGCAAGTAAGGCCGACCGTGCCTGCTACGCGATAGCAATATTCGCGGAGGCGGTCGAAGGTGGGATAGGTCTTTATTGTGAGGTCCATTTCCGCGCCGGAGATGAGGTCGTGAAGGTACCGTGCCGGCATCTTATAGCGCTGCATGGTGTCCACGAGAGCGGGCAAGACTTCGGTCTCGCCGTAGAGAGGCTCGGAGGGCAGCGGCTTGACGGAGGTGCCGTCAAAGGCTTGGGATTGGCCGGTGATGGCTTCATCGAAAGCGGCGCGCCATTTGGCCAGGCCGCGCTGCTTGGCGGCCAGGTCGTCGCCTTCGTCGGCGACGTCATCCACCAGGCGCATGAAGGCGTAAAGGGCGGCGAGACCATCGCGCTTGGGCCTGGGCAGCAGATAGAAGGCGTAATAAAAATTGCTGCGGGCGGCGCGGGCGATGCGGTGGCACTCTTCGTAAGACGCGGCGATGTCGGGTTCTCTCTGTAGGAGGGCGGAGAGTGCTACACCGTCAACTTTTGAGCTTTCCACGGCCGGGTGATCCGAAGTCTTGCGCGGGAGCAACTGATTGACGAGCGTGCGGCCGAGCAGGCGGGCTTGCGTGGCCTTGCCGATAGACGGCCGGTGATGCAGCGTGTCGTAACCGGTGGATTCGATGGCGTCGAGGACGGCGAGGCCGCCGCGGCTGAACATTTCGAGGTCGATGCTCAGGCGGCCATCGACCATTTGCGCCAGCGGCATGCCCTCCGCGAAGAGGGTGCGCGTGCGGGCGATGAGGTCTTTCATTAGGCGAACATAGCGATCGTCGAAACGGTGCTCGACGATATCGGTGTCACTGAGGCCCTGGGCTGCGGCGGCATCCAGGGGGATGTAGATGCGGCCTTTCTCGAGGTCGCGCGAGACGTCCTGCCAGAAATTCGCGAGTTGTAACGCCGTGCAGGTGGCATCGGAAAGGCGCTGCCGATGCTCGTCGCGGTAGCCGCAGAGATACAGGACGAGGCGCCCTACCGGGTTTGCGGAGTAGACGCAATAGCCGATCATGGCGTCCCAAGTTTGGTAGCGCTTCACGGTTTGGTCCTGGCGGAAGGCTTTCAGCAGGTCGGCGAAAGGCTGTTTGGGGATGTCTTTGCCTGCCACCGTTTCGCGCAACGCGACGAATACCGGGTGTGACGGATGGCCTTCGTAGCAGGCGTCCAGTTCACGCTCCCACCAGTCGAGGAGTTCCAGGGCTCGCTCGGCGTCGGGGATCTCGTCACCCAGGTCGTCGGCCCAGCGGCAGTAGGCGTAGACGTTGTAGAAGTGCTGGTGGAGTTCTTTGGGGAGCAGCCAAGAGACTAAGTTGAAATTTTCGTAGTGATGAGTGGCTAGCCAGCGGGTGTAGTGCTGGGCGGTTTCCGGGGAACAGCCCGGGGCGGGGGCGCTTTTGGCGAGATCCTCGAGTTCAGAGGGCTGTAGCATGAAAGAGCGTTGTCGAGATTGAGTTTACGCCGGAAGACCCACACGCAAAAACGGCGTGTGGAGCACCCGCTTCGTGGCCAGCACCGTGGTCGTGTTGACGCCGGGCGGGGCGAGCCCCGCCACTACAACGGACTCGCCGGGCTAAAGCCCAGCGCCTACATAACGGCGCGTGCACAAAGGATCACGGCAAATTTATGGGCGGACGGCTAGTTTGACTTCGCCGCTGCGCGATTTCATGCGCTCGAAGGCTTGCGGGAGTTCTGCGAGCGAGATCTCTTCGGTGACAAAATCGTGAGCGAGGATGTCGCCGCGGCGGATGGCTTCGAGGGCTTCGCGAATGAATCGCGGGGTGTGGTGGAACGGGGAGATGATCTTGATCTCCGAGTAGTGGATGGCGGCCGGCTCGATTTCCACGTGGGTGCCAGAGGGCAGACCGCTGAAGAAGTTCACGACGCCGCCGCGGCGCACCATGTCGAGGGCTTGCTTCCAGGTGGCGGGATTTCCGGCGGCTTCGACCACGGCATCGGCGCCGCGCTCGTCGCCGGTCAGATTTTTGACGGCAGCCACCACGTCGCGGACTCCCGTGACATCGATAGTGGCGATGGCGCCGAGGCGCCGGGCAACTTCGAGCGGGGCGGCGCGGCGGGCCAAAGCAATCACGCGCACGCCACGGCGGGAAAGCATGCGAACGAATTTTAGGCCGATGGGGCCGCAGCCGATGACCACGGCGGTGTCGCCGTTGCGAACTTCCATTTCGTGGATGCCCCGGAGAACGCAGGCCAGAGGCTCGACCAGGGCGGCGCTGACGTCGTCGACGGAGTGTGGCACTTCCAGCATGTTCTCCATGACGATGCGGCCGGGGATGCGCATGTATTCGGCATACGCGCCATTGTTAAAGAGCAGGTCGTCGCAGAGATTTTCCTGGCCGCGGCGGCAGTGATAGCAGCGCAAGCACGGCGCAGAATTGGCGGCGATGACGCGTATGCCGATACGCCAGCGGGGATCGACGCGCTTGCCGACGGCGAAGATTTCGCCGACGACTTCGTGGCCAAAAACCGCGGGCGGCTGGATCATCTTGGCGTGATAGCCGCGCTGCCAGACTTTCAGGTCGGTGCCGTCGGTGAGCGCCAGACGGACGCGCAACAAGACTTCGTCGACAGCCACAACCGGGACGTCGACCTTCTCGATGCGGAGATCCTCGCTGCCGTAGAGGACCGCGGCGGTCATGCGGGCGGGGAGCACCGCGCGAGCTACGGCCATCAATTCCGCGGCTGCGGCTCGGGCAGCTTCTTCGACTTTCTTTGTAGTGGCTGTTTTCATGCGTGCGTGATTAGAATTTTCAAAGACTCCGCCGTGGGCTGCGCCGCGAGTTCCAACGCCTCCTGGATTCTATCCAGAGGAAACCGGTGGGTGACGATCTCCATCACCGGGAGTTTCCGCTGGAGCACTAGGTCCGCCGCCGCGTCTTGAATGTCCACAGCGGCACTGTAGCTGCCCAGAATCTCTTTTTCGTCGATCCCCACGGCCGCGGCGGGAAATTCAATCTTGGTCACAGGGTCATTTGCCGCAAAGAGCAGAACGCGCCCCCCAGGCCGTGCCGCAGCCAGCGCATCCAGCACCACCGCCGGATGCGCCACAGCTACGAGTACCGCATCCGCCCCACGGCCCTCGGTGCGGGCCTTAAGGTCGGCTATAAGCTTACCATTGGTGGGGTCAAAAGCTTCAAGGGCCCCGAGGGTGAGGCTTTTGGCGCGGCGCTCGGGGATGGGATCGCTGGTGTACAGCTTGGCACCTTGGAGCTTGCTAACCATCAGGAGTTGCAGGCCGATGGGGCCGCAGCCTGCGATCATGACGGTTTCGCCAGCGGCTACACGGGCCTTTTGCACCGCTTTGACGATGGTGTTGATGGGCTCGATGAAGGTGGCTTCCTCGAAGGTGACGTTGTCGGGGAGCGCGACGATGCCGCGCTCGGCGACCCAGGGCATGGCTTTTACGTATTCACCGAAGCCCCCGCCGTTGGGAGTGAAGCCTCCGGTCAGGCCGGTGGTTTTGTATTGCTTACATTGAGAAAAGAGGCGCTTTTCACAGTAGAAGCACGCGCCGCAGGGGGTATGGTGGAAGCTCATGACCCGGTCGCCGGACTTCCATTTGGTGACGGTGCGGCCAACGGCTACGACGGTGCCGGCAAGTTCGTGGCCTAGGATCTGCGGGGGCTCAACGTAGCGCTGGAAGATTTTTTTGATGTCGGTGCCGCAGATGCCGCAAGCGGCTACTCTGATGAGGACCTCGGCGTCGCCGACTTCGGGGACGGGGACTTGCTCGACGCGGACGATGCCCTTTTCGCGGTAGACGCCTGCGCGCATGGTTTTGGGGATAGGGCCGAGGGTGTTGGTCGGATTAGCAACCGCGCCGAGGGCACTCATGCGTTTGAAACCCCCTCTGCGCGAGCGAGCAAATTTGCGTTCGCAAGACTTGCGAGATAGCGATCCAAGAATTCCGCTAGTTTCTCCGCTGCGAGCCGACTCTGTTGTCCGAAGCGGATCAGCGAGGGTAGCGCACCCGGATTCTGCACCATCTGACCTAGCACACGTTTGATACTCACGTCGCCGGAATCTGTCGTGACTCGATTGAAGTCGAGGGGCAAATCTTCCTCCACTGAGTCGCTGATTCCACGCACCGCGATTGCCCTGGCGCCAAAAGCAGCGGCCTCATAGAGTACTTCTCCGCTTTCCATCTCCACGGCGTCGGCTCGCAGGCCCAATGCACGCTTCTCTTCGGCGCGCAGAACTACGTGACTTGCACTATAGAAAGACTTCACTACCTTCGCCCCACAACTCGCTGCCACAGCAACAAGCCCTGGATCGGAAGAAACTGTGGTTTTCCATTGGCTCGCATAAACCGACTCCGCGGCCAGAACTTCTCCTGGCCTGTGTTCGGGTTTCAGCGCTCCCGCGAGCCCGCTTGAAATGCAGAGATCGATATCCGCGTCCCAAAGGATTTTGGTGGCCTCGACCCAAGCTTTTTTTCCGCCAATTCCCGTTAGGAGCACCTTGATTTCAGCACCGCTCATCCCGGCGGAATACGAATCCAAGCCCTCAGCAGTCAATTTCTCGAACTGCCGCAGCTTGCGCCAGGGCGCAAACTCGGCATCGACTGCGAATGTGACTAGGACCTTCATTCTGTTTTCGCTTCGCAGGCACCGAATGAGGTGCCATTCCCCTGTGGCTGCGTCCTGCCAAGTAAGATGCCCGCTTGGGTGCCTGCGCTACAACGACAACAGCTGACATCTTGCCGAGAAGGGGCGCAGCATGCTGCGCCCCTACACGGACGAAGACCGCTAGGCCGCCGCGTGGGCGATGCGCTTCGCGCGGCGGGCGGTGACGTAGTCGTTGGCTTCGTACCAGCGGACGGCGCGCTCCAGCGCTGCGGCTACCGAACCCGCTTTAAAGCCCAGTTCGCGCTGCGCCCGGGTGCAATTGACAAACATCATGTGCTGCGCGATTTTCACGCCCTCAATGGTTATGCCAGGGGCCCTGCCGATCATCCGGGAGAACACCGTGCTGGCATAGGCTACACCCAGTGCGAGGCCATGCGGAATTTTCAGGCTGGGCGCGGGCAGGCCGGTGATTTTTGCCAGCGTGTCGAGCATTTGCTTCAGGGTGAGATTTTCGCCTCCGAGGAGATAGCGCTCGCCGGTTTTACCTTTGTCGGCGACCAACAGGTGGCCGGCGGCGCATTCTTCGACGCCGACGAAGTTCAAGCCGGTCTCGACGTAGCCGGGCATTTTGCCGTTCAGGAAATCTAAGATGATCTTTCCGGTGGGCGTGGGTTTCCAATCCCATGGGCCGACCGGAGTGGTGGGCATGGCGACGATTACTGGGAGGCCGTCTTTGGCGGCGTCGAGGGCTTCGCGTTCCGCCATCCATTTGGAGCGCTTGTAGTGACCGACCATTTCTTCGAGCTTGGCGTCGGTAGATTCGTTGGGGAGTTGCGGACGATCCACGGCGATCGTCGCTACGGTGCTGGTGTAGATAAATTGCTCGACACCGGCACGCTTCGCGGCGGCCAAAACATTCTTTGTTCCGCCGACGTTGGAATCGTAGATTTCGGGGGAGCGCTTGGCCCAGAGGCGGTAGTCGGCGGCGGCATGGAAAACGCGGCGGACATTTTTCATGGCGCGATCCAGGGAAGCAGCGTCGCGCAGATCGCCGGTGACGTATTCGAGCGGCAGGTCGGCGATGGCGCGGTTCTGGCTGGAAGGGCGCAGCAAGACGCGGACGTCTTCTCCGCGGGCAACCAACTGGCGGGTGATGTGGCTGCCGAGAAAGCCGGCGGCGCCGGTGACCAACGTGGTCATGGAGCTTGCACGCTTTCGCCGCAGACCTCGCGGGTGGACCGAGGCTCCGGAGAAAATGCGGGCGCAGGTTCGACGCCGCGGTACGGCGCGAATGCCGACTCCAGCAGCTCAGAGAATAATCGCCATCTGCGGCTGGGTATCAACTGCCGCGCGTCGAGAAGCTTTTTCGACGAGTTTGCGCGATGGCCGCGCGCGGTGGCTGCGGGAACGATCACCCAGCCATCCACTTTGAGCGATTGAAGATACTCGGCTAGCCGCGGCAATTGGTCGAGGGCGGTGTCGGCACCGATCGCGGTGTGCGCGCAGGTGAAAAATCCCGAGAGCTTGGCAACGCGGACTGCTTCCGCGGAGTCCAGGAACGCCTTTGGGCGCAGGCCAACGCGAAGGTCGTGCGATTCCGGAGTAGTGCTAAATTCCACTACGAACGAGAATTGCGGAACAGGCTGAAATTCGTGAATGCGGCGGCGTAAGAGATTGCCTTCGGTTTGCAGGAAAACGTGGCGACCGCGATTGAGGAGCGCTCGCGACCAGCGCGCGGCGTCGGGGTGCTGCAGCGAATCGGGTCCGGCGAACCAGACGACGGGGGCGGTGGAGGCCTGCGCGTCGGCGGGAATTTCTGCGGCGGATTTTTGCGTGCTGTGGATCGTGTCGGAACTTCGGGGAGAGCGGTTCGCTTCTTCCATCGGAGCGAAACGAAGGACGGGGGATTGCGGTTCCTTGCCGCGCAGGGGTTGTCCGGCGAGGTGTAAGGCTAAGTCCGCGGTGAGCCGCAGAGGAAAGCGCATCCGGCGCTCTAAAACCCGCTACGCAGCCGGAAATCGGCTGGCTGGAATTTCATGGCGCAGTATTGTTCGGCTTCCTGCACCTGGTTGCGGAACCTGGCCAGCGCGTACAGTGGGAAGGAATTCCTATACAGGTGATACTTCAGGTAGAAAACGCACGGAAAACCCGTGCCGGTGAACTCGTTTTCGCTCCAGGAACCGTCGACGTTTTGCTGGTGGACCAGATAGGCGACCGCTTTGTGAATCGCGGGATCGTTCACTTCAGCTCCCGCCAGCAGGCCGATCAAGCCCCAGGCAGTCTGCGAGGCGGTGCTGCTGCCTTGGCCCTTAGTTTCGGGCTCGTTGTAACTGCGCAGGGACTCGCCGAAACTGCCGTCGGCTTTTTGCACGGTGCGCAACCAGCGGACTGCACGCTGGCAATATTCTTTGGCGGTCAACGAAACTGTTTCCAGGGCGCGCAGGACGCCGCTGGAGCCGTAGACGTAGTTGACGCCCCAGCGTCCGAACCACGAACCGTCTTCGCATTGATCTTGCAGGAGAAATTTCAAAGCGCGCTGAATCGCCGGATGCTCCGCGGGCCAGCCGAAGCGGCCGAGGCACTCCAGCACGCGGGCGGTGACGTCCGCGGTGGATGGATCGATCATGGCGTTGTGGTCCGCGAAAGGAATGTTGCAGAGAAAGGCCTTGTTGTTGTCGCGGTCGAAGGCGCCCCAGCCGCCGTCGCGGTTCTGCATGCTGAGCAGCCACTGAATCCCGCGGTGTGTTGCGGCTTCCATGCGCACGGGGTCGGGATACTTCACGCGTTGCAGGGCCATGAGCACGAACGCGGTGTCGTCGACGTCGGGATAGAAATCGTTGCGAAACTCGAAGACCCAGCCGCCGGGTTCCGCGTCCTTGTTCTTCACTTGCCAATCGCCGGGGCCCAGGACCTGTTTGGACAGGATCCATTCCGCGCACTTCACCAACGCGGGATGATCGGGCGGCAAGCCGGCTTCTTCGAGCGCGACCATGGCGATGCAGGAATCCCACACCGGCGAGACGCACGGTTGCATGCGGATGGTGTCGCCTTCTTCGATTTCAAAGCGGGCGAACTCGCGGATCTCGCGGGAGGTTAGCGGATCATCCGGACCGTGGCCCAGTGCCATCAGCGCGAAGATTGAATTCATCATCGCGGGATAGATGGCCGCGAGACCTTCGGTGCGCTCGACGTGCTCGAGCAGCCAGGACTTCGCTTCACGCAGGGCGCGCTGGCGCAGCGGCTTCCACGGAAGCTTCTCGTAAGCCCTTAGCGCACGGTCGAGCGCCAGAAAGAAATTCTTCCAGGAGATAAGCTGATCGCTCCAATCGAATGCAGCGGTCTTCCGCGAGGGGTCGCTGAACAATTCCTCCACGTGCGCGTGTTCGGGCAGCCGCCAGTCGGGGCGCAGCGCAGAAAGAATGGCCATGGGGATCACGATGCCGCGCGTCCAGGAAGACATCTCGTAGATATTGATGTAGAACCAGTTCGGCAGGAGCATGATCTCCGGCAGGATCGCCGGCACCAGTTCCCAACCGAGAGCACCCGCCAGCGCCAAATAAAAGCGTACGTACGAATTGGTGCGCTCCAGCCCACCCAGCCGGTGCACGGTCTCGCGCGCCTTCACCATTTGCGGCGAATCCGGCGCGTCGCCGGCCAACTTCAGCGCGAAGTACGCCTTACACGTGGCATTGAGCTCGGAGGGCCCGCCGGGATAGATGCTCCAGCCGCCGTCGGGCAATTGCTTCCGCCGTACGTAATTGGCGAGCTTGGCTGTTTTTTCAGGATCTGCTTTGCCGATGACGTGGAGGTAGTAGATGTAGTCGGATTCGAGCGTGCTGTCGGCTTCCAGCTCGCCGTGCCAGTAGGTTTGATCGACTTGCAGGGAGAGAAGGTGCTCCGCGCCCCGCTCGATGGCTTGCTCGAGACGCGCCGCCCAGTCCTGCTCTCTCCATACTGCGGGAGCTATTAGAGCAGGGCTATCCAGTCCGATGCGCGTACCAGTTGCCAACGGTATCCCTCACAAGCCCAAATACGATTCGCTAATGGCACCCTAAAGGCTGTGTTCTTAGTTACTTCCGAACATCCAGGCCTTCCCCTACCGAAACCGAGTTCCACGGGTACTATTAAATTATCGCCATGTTCCGAGCGGTGGTCAACCGTTAAGATGCGGCCGCGTTCACATCACGATGCCCTCATCGGCATCCGCCTTGGCCAGCATGAGACGCACCTTTTCCACCAGCTGGTAAGGCAATACGTCGCCTTCTCGCTGCAAGAACTGCGGTCTGCCGCGTAGCAACTGCAGCGGAACTCCCGTCCACGCTGCGGATTTTCCGCCGGCTTGGGTTCCTTCAGGCAACGTATCTCGCAGAACGAACGCCGATGCTCGATCCATCTGCAGCCGCGCCGACTCCTTGAAATCGGTTTTCGCGGGGTGCAACACCATTAGATACAGCGATGGCTTTACAAATTGCAGCAGCGTGTTGCTCTCCAGAATTAGATTGCTCGGGCCGCCCGACTGACTCAAGGCTGCTTCGTGCAGCGCGGCGCGCAATAGCGGCAGGCCCTCCGCAAGAAAGCCCTGCTTGGTTCTCAGCCAAAAAGATCGCTGGGCTCCTGCGGCCAGGAAGCGGCCGCTGTCCGTGCCCGAGTCCGCGCGGGTCTCCCAACTGACCGCGCAGATGTGCTCGTCGGGCGCGCAATCGCAATTCTCGCCGTTCTGGGCGCAAACCCCGTGGCCATATTGCGTGATTTTCCCGGCGACCCATTGAGCTTCTGGAAACGCGCTGATCAAGTCGCACACCAGTTGCGTTTTGCCAATGCTCCGCGTGTGCCCGCCAACTACGATTACTCGCCAGCGTTGTGCGTCTGCCATCGTTCACTGTGGAGCTGCAAAAAGCGCCCGCCTCGGAAGTCGGCCGCTACAATTTCCCTTGTTCTTCTAATTCTTTGATGCGGGCCGCGAGCTCCGGAAGGCGTGTGTACCAGACGAATTGCTCTTTGAACTTGTCCATTGATCGCGCTGGGGTGCCCCAGACCATTTGTCCACTGCGAACGATTTTCCCGCCCAGGACGCCCGATTGGCCGCCAATTACCGCGCCGTCTTCCAGGCGGCAGTGCTCGCCAAAGCCAGCTTGGCCGCCGACTACCACGTTTTTGCCAAACACGCAGGAACCTGAAATCCCGGTCAACGCAGCAATCACCGTGTGCGCACCGATTTTGCAGTTGTGTCCGACGTGCACCAAATTGTCCAACTTCACGCCCTCCGCGATGCGCGTGTCGTCCAGGGAGCCTCGATCGATGGTGGTGTTAGCGCCGATCTCCACGTCGTCGCCGATCTCCACGATTCCCACTTGCGGAAATTTCCAGTAGCGGCCCTCGCCGTGCGCGTATCCGAAGCCGTCCGCGCCAATCACCGCGCCAGCGTGAATCTCCACGCGATCTCCCACGCGCGCGCCGCCATATAGAGTCACCCGCGGGTGAATCCGGCAGTTCGCGCCGATCCAGCACCCCGCGGCGATTACGCTGTGGGCGCCAATCTGTGTTCCGTCTCCTACATGGGTGTCTTCTCCAATCACCGCGTACGGCCCGATACTCACGCCCGCGCCGATGCGTGCCAGCGGCGCGACAATAGCAGTGTCGTGAATCCCAGCGGCGATCGGCGCGCGCTCCAATAAGAGCGCTGCGGCTTTGGCAAACGCGACTTTTGGTTGTGCGTGCCGTAGCACCGTCTTTCCCACGACAGCGACGCCCTTTCCTGCAATCACGCAGAGCGCAGCCGAGGCCGCCGCGCGGTCGGCATGCTTCGCGGCCTCCACATAGATCAAATCGTGCGGCCCGGCGCGCTCTGGCGCGGCAACGCCTCGCAGCTCGACCGCGCCGTCGCCTTCTAGCTTCGCGCCGATGTCCTCGGCTAATTCCGTTGCCGGACGTGTCATCGCAACCCCCTGCAGCCGAATAGCAGGAAAAAACTTAACACAGAGGACACCGAGAGAAGAGCACGGAGTTCACAGAGAAGATAACTAAACGCAGAGACCCCGAGGGCGCAGAGAGAACCGGGAGCACGACTTACAGGAAATCGTATAGCGGCCGTTCGCCTTGCGGACGCATCTTCCACCGCGCGTGGACCCACACCCACTGCTGCGGATGCTCGCGAATAATTCCTTCGATCACTTTCGCAAATCTCTGCGTATTGACGAAAATATCCTGCTCGATGTCACCGGTGCGGGCCAGCTCTACGGGCGGTTCAAACCGCAGGCGGTACTTGCGTAGGCCTTCATCCCAGTAGGCATATCCCGGCACGACCGCGGCATCGGTGTGCAAGGCGATACGCGCGATCCCCGTTGTAGTACATGCCGTCTTTCCGAAAAAATCCACGAACACGCCTTCTTCGGGCATGGTGTTCTGATCCGCCAAAATTCCGACGGTCCCGGCCTCGCGCAGGATCTTGAGCACCGCGCGCGCCGACTCATTCTTGAAAATCGGCCGGTTGCCGGACAAGCACCGGTAGCGGTTGACCAAGGCATCCACGCGCGCGTTGTCCAGCGGCCGCGCCATGTAATGCAAGGGAAATCCATACAACGCGTGGGCGAACGACGACAGCTCCCAAGCGCCGATATGCCCGGTCAAATACAGGACGCCTTTTCCCCGCCGTTGCCCTTCGAGAAAGTTCTCGTGGCCATCCAGAATCACGACCTCTTCGATGTTCTCTCGCGAGTGGTGCGGCAATCGCGCAAACTCCGCCGCCATCCATCCCAAATTTCTTACCATCGTGCGAATCACGATTTTTCGCCGCGCGTCGTCCCACTCTGGAAATGCCAGCCGCAAATTGAACTCCGCCGTGCGCTGCAATTTGGGAAGCACCGCGTACAACGCACCCGCGACAGAAGCCGCCACACTACGCGCCACGCCACGCGGCAAAGCTCCCAAGGCCTTCAGGATCAACCAAACCGTCGCGTATTCGAGCCACTCCTTCATCGTTTCCTCAACAGCCGCCTCGCCGGGCAAATTCTCCACCGACCGCCGCGACAGTACGCATTCTCTCTCTTATCAACCGCCACTTCGAACTGCTCCCTCGGTTCGCTCGCCCGATCGGCTTCGCCGTCAGGCTGCAATGGCAGCTGGCCTGGCACGGCAATCTGGAGATTGGCGTCCCCAGGAGAGGCTGTGACACGGGACGTTTTCAACAAACTGTTTGGCCGGAGGGTCATGCTAGACTCGCGCCGTGGAGACCAATCAGCCCGGCCACCAGTCTTCGACTAATCCGACCTTACTCGCCCGCATCGGTTGGGCGGTCTTGATCATCGCCACTCTGTACGTCTGCTATTTCAGCCACCTGGGCGCGATCGGCTTCGTTGGCCCCGACGAACCCCGTTACGCTTGGATCGCTCGCGACATGGCGGAGACCGGAGACTGGGTCACTCCGCGGCTCTACGGCAAGCCCTGGTTTGAAAAACCCCCGCTCCTTTATTGGGGTGCGGCGCTCAGCTTCAAACTCTTCGGCGTCAGCGAAGCCACCGCACGCCTGCCGAGCGCTGTCTCTGCGCTGTTAGCCACACTCGCGCTCGCGTGGCTCTCCTTGCGCCTCTACGGCGCGGAAACAGCCCGTTGGCTGCTTCTTTTTCTGCCCACCACGGTCGGGATGATCGGCTTCTCGCACGCCGCCGCCACAGACATGCCCTTCAGCGGGATGCTTACCATCGCCATGGTCGCGGCGGCGGTGGTCGTGGGGTTAGGTCCGGAGACGAACGGAAGCGTTGTGGGTGACGTTGCAGCGGGAGGGGCCCTTCGGCCATCCTCAGGGCGAGCGAGCCCCTCCCCTACGAAGGCGTGGCTGGCACTTGTCTCTTTTGGTTTTTTCTTGGGTCTCGCAGTACTCGCCAAAGGTCCGGCCGGAATCATCCTATGTGGTGGCTCCATCTTTTCCTGGGCGTTGTTCACAAAACGCTGGCGCCATGCCTTCCGCCTCTTTCATCCCGCCACCATTGCAGCCTTTTGCGTCACGGCTCTACCCTGGTACATCCTCTGTGCCCGCCGCAACCCCGACTTTTTCCGCGTCTTCATCATCGAGCACAATTTCAAGCGTTACCTCACCCCCGAGTTCCAACACATCCAACCTTTCTGGTATTACATTCCGATCTTGCTCATTGCTCTCCTACCGTGGACTCTACTCTTTCTCGTATCCGTGAAGGATGAAACACGTCTGTGGAGGGAGGGCAGTTGGTTGAACCCATCGAGACTATTCTTCGTTTGCTGGTTGATATTTCCGTTGTTCTTTTTCAGTCTGTCCAAATCAAAGCTGCCTGGCTACATCTTGCCGGCATTGCCGCCCCTTGGAGTAGCGGTGGCTCGTGGCATTTCGTCGCGCGTCAAAGCCCTCGGAGACAATCGTTGGGGGGCGATCGGAAGCGGCGTGACCTTGGTCGTGCTCGGTGTCTTGTTTTTCTTACAAGTGGAATGGACCGACCTCAGGTCGGTATCTTCGGTGCTCACGGCAACCGGGCTTACGATGGTGCTTCTCGCTAGCCTGCGGCGTTCTCGCTGGGCGCTCTTGCTGAGCGTAGTCGGCTGGACTTCGGCCGTCGCCCTCACGCTCACGGGAACCATAGGACAGGCGCTCGACCAACGCCTTTCTTCTCGTCCCGCCATTACAGCAGCGCCGAGGATATGGAACAATTACTCTCCTGAAGGCGCGTCAATGTACAAACTCCAACGCTCCTTCCAATATAGTTTGAATTTTTGTTTTCATCGAGAACTTCAGGAATGGTCAACCGGCCGCGCTCATCCCGGCTGGGTCTTTACCTCAGGTAGAGAAGGCAGCGTGTTGCGCAGTCTTGGACTAGATTGCCCGCTCAGCACTCTCCATCGCGCTGTGGTTGTCTGCGAAGATTCAGGTTCACTGAGTGACTCGCGCGGTAGGGGGCAGCCGCAATAAAAAGAAGCTCACGACGCGATTCTCGTAGGCGCGCTTTTCTTCATCGCCCATGTTGGCAAAATTTCCGTGGGCGATACTCACCTGCTCCCGCGGTTCCATGGCCTTCAGGAACACCTGCCGAGTCGCTTCTGCCAGTTCCGGATCATCGGCGGCCTCGATAAACAGTTTCGGCACACCCGCTAGCCCGCTCATGTTCCTGGTCAGCGGCGGGTCCTGGCGATGCTTGTAATTCAGCCATCCAAAACTCAGCTGCGCCGAGCGGGCCATCAGCGGGAATCCCCCCAAGCCTTGCCGCTCGACACCCACCTTCACCATTTGCTCCGGCTTGTCATACACCGAATCCAGGATGATGGCCCGCACGCGCTTGTCGGTTTCGGCTTCGCGCAGCGCCGCGTACGCGCCCAGGTTGTAGCCCCACAAGCCGAAACTCGTCGGATCGACGTCGTTGCGCGCCGCTATCACATCCAGGGCCGCCCGCACTTCCTCGGCTTCGCGGTAGCCGAAAGTGGTGATCCCGTCAGTGGCGCCATGCGCCGCAAAATCAAACACGAACACGTTGTACTGGTGATCCTGTAGCGCGGAAACCAGCGTCAGCAATTCTCCCTTGCTGGAGCCATACCCGTGGCACAGCACGATGGTCGGGACGCCGCGGAATCCCGGGAAGAACAAGCCCTCGCGCGGGCCCGCTTCGCCCGCGGAAAATGCCACCGCGTCGGGGCGTCCCGGAAAGCTTTGCAGGTTGATCTCGCTGCTGGTGCGCTGCGGCTTGACGATGCGGTACACCAAAAACCCGGCAATCGCCAAGGTCGCCAGCACCGCAAAGAAAACCAGGGCGGAAATGGCGGTCAACAGCTTGATGTACCAGCGCATTGGAGCGCGAAGTTCGCTGAATTTAACCATTGGTAGTCTGCGCCGTTGGGCTCCCAGCCCAGCACTGCAAAATATAGATGCGATAATTTGCATGCTAGCACACCGGCCAAACCCCCATTCCGCTACTCCGGCCTGCTGTGTCGCATGCGTATCGTATGACTAACGCCTCCGTACGCCGTTAACAGACGAATCTCTTCCCTTCCTCGCTTTGGGCCTTCTTCGCTTGATCAACTCTCTACTCCCCTTCCTTCCTTCCCTTCATTTACCCGCCTTTGCCAGCTATCATGGTCTGGCGCGGCAGGGGCTCGCGCCCGCTCTCCGCCCACCCATGAACATCGTCGACCTGCGCCAAACCAGCGTCCGACAGCTTGAGCCGCTCCTCGAAGAAGAGGCGCGGCACTGGCACGACGAACTCCACTGGGACTACCGCGGCGCGCTCGAACTCATCAAGCGCTTCCTCGATGCCCACGCGCTGTGCGGCTGCGTGGCCTTTGAGAACGGCGCCGCCGCGGGCTACTCCTTCTACGTTCTGGAAGACCAAAAAGGTTTGATCGGGGGGTTGTACGTTTCCAGCCGTTACCCGCAAGCCGCCATCGGCCGGCAGCTGCTCGAGGAAATGCTCTACTCCATGCGCGCGATGCCTCAGCTTTCGCGGATCGAAGCGCAGCTCATGCCCTTCGGCGGCCCGGTGGATAGCCCGCTGCTCGAGCAGGGCTTTCGCCTGCACACCCGTCAGTTCATGCTGTTCGATTTGCAGAAGCCTTCGGAAAGCCGCCCGAGCCCTTCCGCGGGCATGCGCCTCGACCGCTGGAATGACCGCTTCTTCGAACCCTGCGCCAAGCTGATTTATTTGTCCTACGCCGATCACGTCGATGGCGAGATCAACGATCAATATCGCAGCCGCGCCGGTGCGCTGAAATTCTTGAAGAACATCATCTTGCTCCCGGGCTGCGGCCAATTTATTTCCGGCGCTTCTTTCGTTCTGCGCCAGGCCGGCAGCGACGAACTGGTTGCCGCCGTATTGACCAGCGAAGTCTCCCCCGGCGTGGGCCACACCACGCAAATCTGCGTGCTCCCGGGCTATCAGGGCCACGGACTTGGCCGCATGCTCATGCAAACTTCCGCAGAGGCTTTGCGCCACATGAAATTCAGAGAGCTGACCCTGACGGTGACCTCGGAAAACCGCTCGGCCGTGCAACTCTACGAAACCCTCGGCTTCACCACCATCCGCACCTTCACCGCCGGTGTTTGGCCCCGCTGACGCGGCCGACTTCTAGCGTCTCTCGGGCTCTGAAAGTGCTCGCCTAATCTTTCCTATTGACAATCTATATGTAGACCCTTTATTCTCCCTATAGACAGCCAATAGGAGTCTCACATTGCCCGCTGAACCAACCAGTCTTCTGCAAGGCACTCTGGACCTGCTGATCTTGCGCGCGCTGGTCGCCGGCGAAATGCACGGGTTGGGAATCTCGCGCCGAATCCAGCAGATCACCGGCGGCACTTTTGCCGTCAAGCCCGGCTCGCTCTTCCCCGCCCTGCACCGCATGGAGGAAGAGGGCTGGATTTCCTCCTTCTGGGGCGACTCCGAAAATAATCGCCGCGCCAAGTACTATCGCTTGACCAAACCGGGAACCAAGCAACTCGAACGGGAAACCAAGCGCTGGGGCCGCATCACTTGGGCCATCGCGCAAGCCTTGGAAGCATCGTAGCGAGGTATTTAGCATGCCGCTGCTAACGAAAGTCCGAAGTTTCCTGCGAAATCGCTTCTCCTCCCGGCGAGTGGACGTAGACCTCGACCAAGAGGTTCGCTCTCACCTCGAAATGCTCATAGACGAAAACATTCGCGCCGGCATGCCGCCGCACGAAGCCCAACGCGCCGCGCACATCGAACTCGGCGGAGTCGAGCAAGTCAAAGAGCAAGTGCGCGACGCACGCATCGGTGCGTTTTTCGATTCTCTATTGCAGGATCTGCGATTCGCCCTGCGCCAGCTGCGCCGTTCTCCCGGTTTTGCGTTCACTGCGGTCCTTATCTTGGCGCTTGGCATCGCCGCCAACGTCATTGTTTTCGGAATCCTGCAGGCATTCGTGCTGCGTCCGCTGGATGTGCCGCACGCGGACCGAGTGATGGATCTCCAGCCCAGAGACGGTGGCCCCTTTCTTTCGTATCCGGAAATGCGCGATGTACGTGACGGGAATTCAGTATTTTCTGCCGTAGCCGCTGTGGAGGCGCAGGAATTTGGTTTGGAGTATAACGGCGTCACCCGGCCGGTTTGGGGCTGCGAAGTAAGCGGACAATACTCCGAGGTCGTCGGTATCAAGCCGTTTCTTGGGCGGCTGCTGGACCGCTCCGATGACGATCATCCGGGCGCCTCGGACGCTGCCGTGCTCTCCTGGCCAGCATGGAACAGTGATTTTGGCGCCGACCCCAACATCGTGGGAAAGACGGTGCGCATTGACAAGCACCCGTACACGATCGTCGGGGTCACACCAGAAAGCTTCCACGGAACCGAAAAATTCGGGCAGTCGGATATTTGCGTTCCGATGGCCAACCAAGCATCGCTGGATGGGATCGCCTGGCTGGAGTCGCGGAGCCATAAAAATCTCTTTACCATCGTGCGCATCAAGGACGGGGTCACCATGCCCCAAGCGCAGGCAGAATTGAACACTATCGCGGCCCGCATTGCCCGCCAGTATCCGCAGGAGGAAGAGGGGCTGGCCTACAAGCTGGCTCGTCCTGGTCTGATCGGTGACTTCCTCGGCGGACCGGTGCGCGGTTTTCTGGCCGGGGTGATGGTGCTGGCCGGTATTGTGCTGCTCGCTGCCTGCGCCAACCTTGGCGGCCTGTTCGCTGCGCGTACCGCAGACCGCGCGCGAGAGATTGCCATCCGCATGGCCATTGGAGCGAGTCGCTGGCGCATCCTCCGCCAAATCATTGTGGAGGCGCTGGTGATTTCGATTTTCGGGGGCGTTTGCGCCTGCATCCTGGCGTGGATGGCCCTCAGCGGCCTGGCTACTTGGCAGGCACCCACCACGTTCCCTATCAAGTTCCTCGCGGCAATGCCGCAGCCATCGTTGGTGCTAATCGCCTTCCTTATCTCGATGCTCGCCGGCGTTCTGTTCGGGGTCATGCCGCTGCGGCAGATATTCAAGGCCGATCCAAATGCCTCCATCAAGAGCGGCGGAAACCAATTCTCCGCGGGACGCCGCTGGCCGCTTCGCGATGTCCTGCTGGCGGCACAGATCGCGCTCTGCTGCGTCACGGTCACGGCGGCTTTTGTCTCACTGCGCGGCCTGGGCAAGGCACTGACCATGGACCTGGGTTTCAATCCGAAGAATGTTGTGCGTACAGAATTCGATCTGAGCCAGGCTGGCTATTCCGTCGATGCCGCCGACCGTTTCCAACGCCAGCTACTGCAGCGGGTTTCGCAACTTTCCGGAGTCGAAGCTGCAGGCTACGCGAGCACCACGCCCCTGTCCCTCTATCAAGTCGTCACTGCAGTCTTCTCTCAACAAGCCACTGACTTCAGACCCACAAACAAGGCATTTGATAGCTATTTCTACCACGTCTCACCCGGATACTTGGCCGCCTCGGGAATACCACTGCTCGCCGGGCGCGAGCTAGGCTTTGCCGACACTCCGAAGACGCCGTCCGTTGCCATTGTGAATCAGGAGTTCGCCCGGCGGCTCTTTCACTCCGAAGACGCCGTCGGACGCTATTTCAAAAACCAATCAGGCGTGTCGATCCAGATCGTCGGCCTCATGGCCGACGGAAAACAGTTTACGCTCAGTGAAGATCCGGAAGCCGCAGCGTTCTTCCCGATCTCGCAGCAAGGCGACACCAGGATCTCGTTCGTTGTCCGAACCCATCGCGACACCGCCGATATGATCGCCACCCTTCGCGAAGTGTTCCGCAATCTCGACAGCGCGGTTCCTATCGAGGAGTCAGGCCCTTGGAACACCCAGCTTGGTCTGAGTCTCTTCCCCTCCCAGGTGGCTACCGTTGCCCTCGGTATCTTTGGCGCCTTTGGACTGCTGCTCTCGATTGCCGGCACCTTCGGACTGGCCTCGTATACGGTCAGCAAGCGCCTGCGCGAGCTGAGCATCCGTGTCGCGCTCGGCGCCCAGGCCAAGCAGATTCTCTCGGCAGCGCTCGGTCGTATGCTGATCCTGCTCGCAAGCGGCTCTGTAGTTGGCATTGTGCTGGGCCTGGCAGCCAGCCACCTGCTCGCCGCCATCGTCTACCAAGCCTCCGCCCAGGACCCCTTCGTGCTTGCCGCCGTCGCACTGACCACCGTGCTCACCGGATCGCTCTCGGTCGCCGGCCCGGTGAGGCGCGTCCTGCACGCCGACCCGGCAAGCCTGCTCCGCGAACAATAGTCTTCAAGCCAGATTTGGCTTTCTATTTTGAATCTCCCTGAGTCCCAATAAGTCTAGTCGCGAGACGTAGGAAGCCTCTCGTGGCACGTGCCTCCGGTTTTTGGCCGGGAGCCCACAAACTCGTGCCCAGATCCGGTCTCGATGTCAGCGATCCGGACGAGACCCGCATTGCCATGCTCTTCGGCAATTGCTTGGCGAAGCCGACAAAATCGCCGGGAAAATGAAGCTGTAGAGAGTCGTGTAGGCCCGTTTCCGTTTTGGGGCAGTACCAACTTGAGCCTGCCAGGCCTGCCTAGACGGCGTTAGGCTTTCACTGTCTCTCGCTTCTGAGACCGCCCATCTCTCGCGTCCGCGAATCTCTGTTTTGGCTCGCTGAGGAAACTTTCTATGTGGCCCGCATCATGACCTTCAAGAGTAAGTTGATTGCTGGGCTGGCAGCGGCCTCCGCCGTTCTGCTTCTTGTCGCTATTCTTTCCTACCGAAGCTTGACCCGCAACGTCGCGGATAGGCGCTGGGTGACCCACACCTACCAAGTCCTGCAAAAGCTCGACGACCTTCAAATCGGCATGGCCGGCGCAGAGACCGGCCAGCGCGGTTACATCCTCACCGGAGAAAACTCTTATCTGCACCCATACGAGAACGCTCTCGCCCAGATACTGCAAAACGTCAGGGCAGTCCGCGAACTGACCGCCGACAATCCCAACCAACAGCGTTCCTTGGATCGCTTGCAACCGCTGATCGCCGCGAAACTTGCCGAGCTGCAGGACCGCATCGATGTCCGAAAGCAGCAGGGATTGGCGGCAGGCGTTGACGCTGTTCGCGAAGGTTCCGGAAAGAAATACATGGAGCAGATCGGAGTGGCCATCGCCGCAATGAAACAGGAGGAGGAGCGCTTACTCGTCCTGCGGTCAAACGAGCTGGAAGTGAGCTCCCACGCCGCAAGAGTCATGATCGTGATCGGCGAGGTATTGGCATTCGTCTTTTTGTTCGCCGCGGGACTTGTCATTCAACAGGAAATGAACCGCCGCAGACTGGCGGAAAAAGAAATTCGCTGTCTCAATGCGGAATTGGAGAAACGGGTCGCCGAGCGCACCGCCGAATTGGCCGAGCGTGCCAAGGACCTGGAAAGATCGAACATGGAGCTCCAGCAGTTTGCGTACGTAGCCTCGCATGACTTGCAGGAACCTCTGCGCACCATCGCCAGCTTCACCCAGCTCCTGGCGAAACGCTACAACGACAAACTCGACGACAAGGCCCGCGAGTTCATCAACTACGCCGTGGACGGCTCCAAACGCATGCAAACGCTGATCAACGACCTCCTGGCCTTCTCCCGCGTGGGCACGCAAGGAAGGACCCTCGAAACGGTTCGCTGCGACCCCGTGCTGGATCGAGTCTTGAAGAATTTGAGGCTGGCCATCCAGGATAGCGGCGCAGTGATCACCCGCGATCGATTGCCCGCGGTTCTGGCCGACGAGATGCAGCTCAGTCAGATGTTTCAGAATCTTCTCGCAAATGCCATCAAGTTTCGCGGTTCGGACCCGCCACGAATACACGTCTCCGCCGAGCGGCAGGGTGCAATTTGGAAACTCATGGTCCGCGACAACGGCATCGGCATTTCTCCCGACCACCAAGACCGCATTTTCGTCATCTTTCAACGCTTGCACAGCAAGACCCAATATCCCGGCACCGGCATCGGCTTGGCCATCTGCAAGAAAATCGCCGAACGCCACGGCGGACGCATCTGGTTCGAACCCTCCCCGGGGGGCGGCTCAACTTTTTATTTCACCATGGTCGCTGGAGAAATCGATGCACCGGAGATCGAAAATCATGAACTTCGAATCAACGCCGCAACCCATTGATATCTTATTGGTTGAGGACAACGAGGCCGACGTCCGCCTCACGCAAGAAGTCCTTACGGACAGCAAAGTTCGAAACAATCTGATGATCGCCAGTAACGGCGAAGAAGCCCTGTCTTGCCTCCGCCAGCAGGGCAAGTTCAGGAATTCTCCCCGTCCAGATTTGATCTTGCTCGACTTGAATCTCCCGGTCAAAGACGGCCGTGAAGTCCTGGCACAGATCAAGCAAGATCCGGACCTCAAGTCTATCCCGGTCGTCATCCTCACTACCTCCAAAGCGGAAGAAGACATCGTCAAAACCTACAACCTGCATGCCAACTGTTACATCACCAAACCGGTGGATTTGGAGCAATTCGTAACCGTGGTCAACTACATCGAGGATTTTTGGCTGGCCATCGTCAAACTCCCGAAGAACCGGAAAACATGCTCGCCCCACGCTTAAAGGTTTTGCTCGTCGAAGACAATCCGGCGGACGCCCGGCTGATACAGGAGTCCCTCGCCGATGCCACCGAGGAACCCTTCGACTTGGAGGTGACCGATACCCTGGCAGCGGGCCTTCAGCGCCTCGCCACCGGCGGTATTGACGCCATGCTTCTGGACTTGGCCTTGCCGGACAGCTTTGGTCAGGACACCTTCTTGAGAGCCAAGGCTCGGGCCCTCGGCGTTGCCATCATTGTGTTGACCGGGCTGAAAGATGATTCCCTCGCTCTCAAACTGGTCCAGGGTGGCGCGCAGGATTTCGTTGCGAAGATCGATATAACTGGGAACAACCTGACGCGTGCCATCCTCTACGCCATTGGCCGCAGCCGCGCCGAGCAGCAGATCCGCAAGCTCAATGAAGAACTCGAGCAACGCGTCCAGGAACGCACCGCCGAGCTCGAAGCCACCAACAAGGAACTGGAAGCCTTTTCCTATTCCGTTTCGCACGATCTGCGGGGCCCGCTTACCCACCTACACGGTTATTCCACCATCCTCTCGGACAAGTATGGCGCCCGGCTGGACCAGGACGGCCAGAGGTATCTGCAGAAGATCGAAGAGGCCGCCGCCCGCATGTCCCTCCTGATCGATGATCTTCTTAAGTTAGCCAAGGTCAGCCGCCAGGCCCTGCGGCTCAGGGACGTGAACCTGGGCTCGCTCGTTGAGGAAGTCCGGGAAGATCTCGAGCAGGACACCGGCCATCGGGGAATCGATTGGCGCATCCAGCGTCTGCCTCTCGTTGCCTGTGACTGCGGCTTGATGAGGCAAGTACTCACCAATCTCCTTTCAAACGCCGTAAAGTACACACGCCCCCGCTCCCATGCCGTCATCGAGGTAGGCCAAACGCTGGTGGATGGCAAGACCGCTTTCTTCGTTCGCGACAACGGCGTCGGCTTCGACCCCCAGGATGCCCAGAAGCTCTTTGTTCCCTTTGAGCGCCTGCACCGCGACCAGGACTTTGAGGGCGCCGGAATTGGCCTGGCAACCGTACGGAGCATCATTCTCAAGCACGGAGGCCGCATCTGGGCGCATTCCGAACCAGACCACGGCGCCACTTTTTATTTCACCCTGGCAGGTCATGACAGCAAGCCCCCGGCTAGCACCGAGCATGGCGCGGTCTTGGCTGGTAACGCCGATGCTTAAGGCCCAACGCTCCCGGTTTTGTGGCAGGTAAACGCGACGCTATGACCCATCGGTTGATTTCGTTCGCTGCCTGCTCTTTCTCTAGTAGGCACGCGTCAAATTTACCCGACCGATTTTTATCCACCGTCTTTATTCCTTGACGAAAAGTATCTCCTATGCTAACGTAGTCGATGGGTAATACCTACTTTGGAGTGCGGCGCTTTGGCGCCGCCTTTGACCAGCCAGGCCCAGGCAACCAACGCACCCGTCGACAACCCAACGCAAACCAGAGAACCGCCCAGCCTTAGTAACCATATGGTTACTATAGTCCACCCATAACCTAGTTTAGAATCAACACTTACAAAAGTGTATCAAAACAAAGGACTTTAACTTCCTTTAGAATCAACACTTACGCAAAAGAGGGAGGGGGCACCAGAGTCCGTGGAAAATGCACTGGCGAGCTTTAGTTCATCCTGACGGAGGAAGCGCGCGTCCCGGATTATCCTCCTGCAACCTATCGACGTGAGCCGTACGTGCTGCCCTAAGTCCCCGGGGGCGGTGCACCGGTCCAGACGTGCTGAACGATCCGCCAGTCGCTTCCCTGCCGTTTGAAGATAATGATGTAGCTGCCTTTCGCGGAGACCCTGGCGCCGGTGGCGATGACCGTTAAGGTCTCCTCAAAGTCGCCGCTGTCGTAAGCCAGATCTCCTGATGTTTCTAGCTTCTGGCTGTGCAGCGTGAGATCGCTGTTGAAGGTGGCCATGATGTTCTGAAAAAGGGCACGGAGCGCGGCGGAGCCGGCAATGCGTTCGCCTGTAGGCTGTAGAAAGGCGGCGTCCGCAGCATAGAATTTCAGGATCGGCTCGAGTTGCTTGGTTCGTAGGTCTCGGACCCAGGCTTCCCGGATTTCGGCGAGCGTTGTCAGAGTCGAGGCTTGGGGACCAGCAGTGGCGGTGGGTGAAAAAACCGGCGCCAGTATGCTAGCGAAGGCCAGGAATGCTAGGGCGGCGCGCCCCCCCCAGTCGAATAGTACCAGTTTGGCTGGATGTCCGGCAGGTACGCTCATGGCAGTTCCTTTTCTTACCGTTACGTCGTTACATCATTGCTTCGTTGCTTCTTTTCGAGCCGGCTCGAACTCATCGCCAGGCTGCCAACCCTGCAGTCCGGGCGCCATCGCTGCATTCTGGCCGAGCAGAAACCCAAACCGCGCCATCTTCGCCAGCCCGCCAAAGTCCCATTCCGGCCGGTATTCGTCGCTAGGCTGATGATAGCGATGCTCGACGTAGTCTTGGGCCTGCGCTTCGCCCCAGGCTGCGTCATGTCCCTTGTATTTCAGCCCTTCGCCAACGGAGAACGAAGGAATCCCCACGCGCGCCAAGCTGAAATGGTCGGAGCGATAATAATGCCCTGCCTCGGGACGCGCGTCCGGTCGAATCCCCAGTCCGAACGTTTTGGCCACCGACTCCAGCACCGGATAGAACGTCGTCCGCTCCGCTCCGCCGACTTCCACTTCTTCCGGATCGCCGAGCGGTGCCAGCGCGTCGAAGTTCAGGTCCAAGGAGATCTTCCCCGGCGGTACTGGCGAATGTTTTCCCAGATATTCGGAGCCCAGTAGTCCTTGTTCCTCCGCAGTGACCGCGGCAAACAGAATCGATCGCGGCGGCTGCGGTTTGGCCAAGGGCCAGGTGCGCGCCAGTTCCAGCAGGATTCCGCAGCCGGTGGCGTTGTCCACCGCACCGTTGTAGATATTGTCGTCCTTGGCGTCCGGCGTGATACCCAGATGATCGTAGTGCGCGGTGTACAGCACGGCTTCGTCGCTGCGCTTGGGATCGGAACCTGGCACTTTCGCCAGCACGTTTCGCGAAATAAATGGCCGCAACTCGCTGGATACATGGGCCTTCAGGCGCACAGGCAATTCGATAGGCTTGAAATCGCGGGATTGCGCTTGCTGAAATAGCTTGTCCAGATTGAGTCCACCCATCGCCACGAGCTTCTTCGCCACTTCGACCTGGATCCAAGACGCTGCTTGCACTTTCGGCGTCGCGTCGCGCTTCAAATACGACCGCTCGGTGCCCCACGAGTTGCGCACCACTTCCCAGCCGTAACTCGCCAGGTCCGTCCGGTGAATCACCAGCGTGGCCACCGCGCCACGCCGCGCCGTCTCCTCGAACTTGTAGGTCCAGCGGCCGTAGTACGTCAGCGCTTTGCCTTTGAAGAATTGCGGATCATCGGAAATCGGCTCGTTCACGAACAGCAGCGCCACTTTGCCGCGCAGGTCGTAATTCTTGTAGTCGTCCCAGTTGTATTCCGGAGCCTTGATGCCGTAACCCACAAACACGATCGGCGCATCGATGTCTGCCGTCTCCGCCTGGCTCTCGTTGTTGGTCACAAAATCGTCGAGAGTTTTGAGTGTGACCGCGTCGCCGCTGGCCGGCGCCAGCTGAAACGAAGTGCCCGCCAGCGTCTTTACGCCCACCATGGGCACGCTCTGAAAATAAGTCCCGTCGTCGCCCGCAGGTTTGAGTCCGTCTAACGCGAATTGCGTCGCGATGTATTCCGCGGCAATGTCGCCGCCGCGCTGCCCGGTTCCCCGCCCTTCCAGCAAATCGCTAGCCAAAAATTTAACGTGCGCGCGAATCTTCTCCGCGTCAGGCAACTCCGTCACGGAGCCGGTGACTCGAAACGTAGTCACCGTCTTCTTCTGCCCCGCCAATTGCGCAGCCGTCACCGTCAAGCCAACAAAAACCAGGACGAACAATTTCGTCTTCCGCACCAACACTTTTTATCTCCCTCGTTCTTCGGCGCTTCCCTGTTTAGTTGTTTGGTCGCTTCGTTGTTTCGTTGCTTCGTTACGTCATTACTTCTTTACTTCGTTTTTCTCTCACTTCTTTACTCGATCCTTCAGCAAATTCTTCAGCTCTGACATAAACTCCTGTACGTCCTTGAAGTCCATATACACCGACGCAAATCGCACGTAAGCCACTTTGTCCAGCTTCTTCAAACGGTGCATGATCATTTCGCCGATCTCGGTCGTGGTCAATTCACGTTCGGTGGCTTCGTGCACCACGCCTTCGATATCGTCGACGATTGCCTCGAGCTTCGGCGTCGCTACCGGCCGCTTCTCGCACGCCTTCAGCAAACCCTGCAGAATCTTCTGCCGCTCGAAGCGCTCGCGGCGCCCGTCTTTCTTGATCACCATGTAAGGAATTTCATCGATGCGTTCGTAGGTGGTGAATCGGCGGCCGCATTTGAGGCATTCCCGCCGACGGCGAATGGTGTCGCCGGTCCGGCCTTCGCGGGAATCGATCACCTTGTCATCGACGTTGGCACAGAAAGGACACTTCACTCGGCTGACTCTCCTCGCGGCGTGGCTGCGTTTCCGCGCGACGCCTCTTCTTCATCCCGGATTTCGTCTTCGTGCTCGGCCATGCGCCGCAATTCGCCGAGCGACCAGCCTTCGCGAATCAGCAGCGGCACGCCAACAAGGCAGCTGGCCGCGAACGTGATCAGCCAGATGACGATGGCAGCCGCGACGGCCGGCTCTCTTTCTACTCCAAAGATCGCGGTATACGCAATGATCGATCCGGCTTGCGAGCCGCCGCCGACTCCAGGCACTTGCACCGCGGAGCCGATCAGCGTGAACGCCATCACCAGCATGGCGTCGCTGAGGCTGATGGTTGCGAGGCGCCCGCCAAAACTGTGCGAGACCCAGAGATAAACCAGCAGCACCAAAAACCAGTGTGCCGCGGAATACGTCACCGCGAGCGCCAGTTGCGCCCAAGTGCGAATGGTCTGCACGCCGCGAGCGAATCCGAGAACGATGCGCGCCACCTTCGCGCGCCAGCCATGAACCGCCAGCCAACCTTGCAACCGCCGCTCCAACAAAGCCGTTCCGTGCAGCCGCAGATACACCAGCACCGCCGCCGCTAGCAACACACCGGCGAAGAGAAACGAACCCGTGGCTTTCGCGGCGGCCTCGAACTTACTGGTGGTCTCGTCCAGGTGGTTGTGGGCATTGAAGAGAAGCAAGCCAACCGCGGCGATTACCGCGGTGCTGGCAGCGTCAAACAATCGTTCTAACACGTAAATCCCGAACAGGCCCGCCAGCGGGAGCTTCTCTTTGCGCGCCAGAAGCAACGGCCGCACCGGCTCGCCGGCGCGTCCCAGCAGGAACACCGCGGAAAATCCCGCCAGCGTCAGCGCATAGATGTTCCAGAAATGCGACTCGCCCAAATTGCGCTGGAAGACCTCCCAGCGCAACGCGCGCAGCGCATAACATCCGTAGATGGCTACAACGGAAAGGACCAGGTACCAGGGATTGGCGCCGCGCACGGACTGCAGCAGCTTGGCGCCGCTGAAATCCGCCAGATGAACGAATCCGCGCGACCTGTAAACGACAAAGCCCAGAACACCGAGCCCCAGCAAAACCAGGAAGAGCTTCCTCGAAGAAATGCGCATGCGCTTGCCAGCCTACTGGCCACGCCGCGCATCGTCAAGTTTCTGAAGTGGTTGAGGCGTCAGGAAAGTAGGTGCCACGTGCACCATCCCTCGGGTTTCTGGAGAACCCTCTTTTCGCGCCCCCACAACCGCCTTGTACCTAGCAGGGCGGCTGGGTAATAATGCGCGCACTGGCTGTGGTGGATCGCGGGTTTAGGCTCAGGGAACTTTTCTGTGGCAATTTACGTTCCATAGTGTGCAGGCCGAGACGTACCAGGATACGAGGCTGATGAGACGTTGGAGCAGGACGCCCAACTGGTCCAGCAATGCCTCCAGGGCGATGGTTCGGCCTGGGAGGAGCTTGTGCGCCGCCACTCGCGCCGCATCTTCAATATTTGCTATAGGTTTACTGGCAATGGCACCGAGGCGGAAGACCTGTCGCAGGAAGTGTTCCTGCGGGTGTACCGTACGATTGGGAGCTATCGGTCGGCGCATGGGGGCTTCGCCACGTGGATGACCAGCGTGACGCGCAACCTCTTGATCGATCATTACCGACGGACCAAGCGCGATCGCATAACCGATTCGCTGGACGACGCCATGCCGGTGGTGGAGAACAAGGAATCGGCCGGACGGCGTCCCGACGAGCAGCTCTTGCTTGGCGAGCTGAGCGCGCAGGTGCAGGCCGGGCTGACCAAGCTTTCGCCGGAATTACGCGAGGCGGTGATCTTGCGCGATTTGCAGCAGTTGGAGTATGGGGAGATTCAGCGAGTTTTGTCGGTGCCGGAAGGGACCGTGAAATCGCGGATTAACCGCGGAAGGATTGAACTGGCGAGGATTTTGCAGCAGATGGGAGTGCGTCCGTCCTAGGAAAAACCGGGAATTAACGCAGAGGACGCAGAGGGCACAGAGAAGGAACGAAGAAGCGAAGTAAAGAAGTAACGAAATAACGAAGCGAAGAAACAAATGAAGAAGTGGAACGCAGAGAGCGTGAAGAAGCAACGAAAATGACTTGGACTTGCGAACAAACCGAGGCGCGGCTTAGCGAGTATCTGGACGGCGTGCTCGCCGGCGCGGAGCGGACGGCGTTTGACGCGCACGTGAGCGGTTGCGAGCGCTGCACGCCGATGGTCGCCAGCGTGTCGCAGCTTTTGTCCGGGCTGCATTCGATGGAGCAACTGGAAGCGCCTCCGCGGCTGGTCTACAACATCCTGGACAAGACGCTGGGACCGCGAGAGTCCGGGTGGCGGGCGGTGCTGGGCTGGTTCCGGGGCGTGGGTGCCGTGCGTTTCGCTTACGGGGCGGTCTCCGTGGCCGCAACGCTGATGATTTTTGTTACCGCTTCGGGTTTCAACTGGCGGCATCCGAAGTTAGCGGATCTGCAACCGGCGAATATTTATCGCAAAGCGGATAGCCGGGCGCATCTGGCGTATGCGCGGGGGACCGAGTTCGTGAACAACTTGCGGGTGGTGTCGGAAATTCAGTCGCGCATGCGCGACGATCGTGAAATCCCCACGAATCAGGAAAGGATCGTGCCGGAGACTACTCCTGAGAAGCAGCCGGGCCGGAGCGATGGATCGCAGCCTGCGTCGCCGAAACAGCAGAATCGCGCCAACGACATCGGCCGAAGGTTGGAGCTTTTCGCCATGGAAATGCCGGTAGTTGCCGGACGGTTGAGCGGTGCAGGATCGTGAGGAGACTGCCATGAAGTGCGCGGTCCATACGGATGTGGACGCCACGGGGTATTGCCGGAATTGCGGCAAAGCGATGTGTGCGGTGTGCGTGCGTCCGGTGCACGACGTGCTGTACTGCGAAGATTGCCTGGCCAAGGTGCTTGGTCATGCCGTGGCGGGGCCGGCTTTGGCGGCGCCGGCAGCCGGAGTACCTCCCGCTGCAGCGGCTCTCCAGCAGGGAGCGAATCCCGGGCTAGCATTTATCCTTGGGTTTCTTTTTCCTGGGCTCGGAGCAGTCTATAACGGCCAATACAACAAGGCCCTGATTCACATCGTGGTGTTCGCCACCTTCATACTCGGCCTTTCCAGCGACATGGATGGCGGAATGAAAGCGGTGCTGGGAATTCTGCTGGGCGGGTTCGTCTTTTACATGGGATTTGATGCGCTGCGAACGGCTCAAGCGCATCGCCGCGGCGAGGTATCCGTTGACCCGCTGCAATCGTGGAGCAAAGAGCGCCCGATCGGCCCAATCATCCTGATCGCCGTGGGGGCGCTGTTCCTTTTGAATAATTTCGATCTGCTGCCGTTTTACAAAATAGAGAGATTCTGGCCGCTGATCCTGATTGTGGTCGGCATTCTGATGTTCAGGAACCGGCTGGCTGGACGCTCGTGAGAGGTGATGGGGATGAGTGACCGAATCCACTGCCGCTGCCCACGATGCACCATTCGCGGATTAAGAAACCCCGCGGTGATCATTACCGTTGGCGTGCTTTTCCTCTTGCAGGAGACCCGCGGCGGTTATTTCGACTTCAGCCGCACCTTTCCTATCATTCTGGTGGTGATCGGGGCCATTTTGCTGGCCTCGTCACTGGCTCCGATGGACGGGCACATTTCTGCTGCTCCAACTGCTCCGGAGCCTGGTCCGACGCCGAGCTCTCCGCAAAACACCGCACCCGGGCAGGGTCAATAACGGTCTATGGCCAACGGTCGCCCGCGCGGCAGCAGCATCTTCAGCGGCTTGATGCTGATCTTGGTCGGGGCGCTGCTGTTGCTGCACAACTATGGCGGCTTTGAGCTGACCCGGGGACTGTTGCACTGGTGGCCGGTGCTGCTGATTTTCTGGGGCGCGATCAAGCTTTACGAACGCACCGCCGGAATGCATTCGGGTGAGCCTGGCGCGGCTCGGGTGACCTCGGGAGAGGTTTTCCTGGTGATCGGGCTATTGGCTCTGGTCGGTGCGGTTGCCGGCTGGGATATTTTCAAGAGCAAAATCGGAGATGATTGGGGCATCGACCTGGGCCGCGAGAGTTTTTCCAGCGACCTCGATGTGGCGCCGTCGGCCGTGCCGGCCAACGCGCGCATCACGATTCACGGCGGCCAGGGCAACATTAGCGTGCGGTCTTCGGACGAGCCGGAAATCCGAGTGAACGGAAAGAAGAGCGTGCGCGGCTGGAACGAGAGCGAAGCGCAGCGTACCGCCGAGAGGGTTTCTGTCGAGATCGTCAAGAATGGGGACGGCTACGAAGTGCGGCCCAGCGGCGTGAATGGCGGCGATTCGCGGGTCAGCGTGGACATGGACGTGGTGGTGCCGAGCAAGTCCTCGGTGACGGTGCGCAACGAGAAGGGTGACATTTCGATCTCCGATATGGCCCGGCCGGTCACCATCAACGGGCCGAAGGGCGACATCGAAGTGCGCAATACGAACGGCGACGTCACCATCGATATGCAAGGAGGGGACGCGAAAGTATCGGGCACCAAGGGGGACGTGAAGATTTCTGGACGCGGGGACAGCATCGAGGTGGTCGACGCCACCGGCAACTTCACGATCAATGGAGAATTCGTTGGGCCGATCCGCGCGGACAAAGTGGCCAAGGGCGTGCGGTTCGTTTCGCGCCGCACCGATTTGACGCTTACGCAACTCAGCGGACATATGGAAGTAGGCTCGGGAAACCTGGAAGTGGTGGATGCGCCGGGAAACCTGAACGTGCGGACCCACGAAGAAGAGGTCAGCATCGAGAATGCCGGCGGAAAGATCAAAGTGGACAACCGCAACGGCAACGTGTCGGTGCGCTTCTCTTTTCCGCCGAAGGAAGATATCGAGATTTATAACGCGTCGGCGGCCATCACACTCGGGTTGCCAGAATCGGCGAACTTCGAGATTCAGGCGGACTGCCATTCGGGAGACATCGACTCTGAATTTGAAGCAGACTCGCTGAAGAAGACCAACTCGGGCTCAGGGGATTCGCACTTAGAAGGCAAGTATGGCAACGGCCGCGGGCCTAAGATTATCTTGAAGACGAGCTACGGCTCGATCTCCATCCACAAGAACAGCTAGATCTCACCGCTCCGCTACTCGCTCCAGATCTTCGAAAAATGCTGGATAGGATACGCCGGCGCAATCCGCATCGCGTATGACAGTGGCGCCTTCTGCAGCCAGCGCGGCTACGGCGAATGCCATGGCGATGCGATGGTCGCCGTGCGGCTCGATTTCCGCGCCGCGCAGGCGACCTGCTTGGCGGCCTTCGACGCGCAGGCCGTCGGGGCGCTCTTCGACCGTGGCGCCCATGCGGCGCAGATTCTCGGCCAGTGCGGCGATGCGGTCGCTTTCTTTGACGCGCAGTTCCTTAGCGTCGCGAATCTCGATGCCCTGCTCGGTGTAAGGACCAAGGGCTGCTAGCATCGGCAGCTCGTCAATCACCAGCGGGATCTGCTGACCTTCGATCACGCCGCCTTTCAGCGAAGTGCCTTTGACCGCTAGGTCGCCGACGATTTCACCGTGAGCGCTGCGCACCGACAGCATTTGCAGCGAGGCGCCCATCGACGCGAAGACATCGAGAATCGCGGTGCGTGTGGGGTTGAGGCCGATGTTATGGATCAGCAGATTCGAATCGGGCAATAGCGAAGCGGCCGCGAGGAAGAACACCGCGGAAGACAAGTCACCCGGCACATCTAAAGAGCGGGCTTGCAGCTTTCCGCCGCCATTTCCGCCGAGGCCTTGGATGCAGATAGTCTTTCCGAGCTTCTCCAACGGTACGCCGAACTCTTCCAGCGCCAGTTCGGTGTGGTCGCGAGTGCGGGCCGGCTCGGTGACGCACGTGACACCGTCAGCGAACAATCCCGCCAGCAGCAGCGCTGATTTCACTTGGGCGCTGGCCATCGGCATTTGGTAGTCGATGGCGTGGAGCCTCGCGCGGTGAATTTCCAGCGGGGCGAAATTGTCTTCGCGGGCGCGAATGTCCGCACCCATTTCGCGGAGCGGCGTCATGACGCGCTTCATGGGCCTCTTTTGCAGGGAGGCGTCGCCGGTGAGCTTGGAGGTGAATTCCTGGCCGGCGAGGATTCCGGTGAGCAGGCGCATGGTCGTTCCGGAATTGCCGGCGTCCAGAGCGCGCCAGCTGCCTTTGAGTCCGTGTAGCCCGCGGCCGGAGACGCGCACGGCGTCCTTATCAATCTTCACCTCCGCGCCTAATGCGCTCATGCAGCCGAGCGTGTTGTGGCAATCGGCGGAGGCCGCGAAATGGCGCAACTCGCTGGTGCCTTCGGCCAGGGCGGCCAACATGGCGTAGCGGTGGGAAATGGATTTGTCGCCGGGCGGAGCGACTCCTCCGGCGAGTTGCTTCGCTGGTTGGACCGTGCGTTTTTTCACGAGAGGATTTTAGCATGCCGCCATCCGCGGGCGGCGGTGGGCACGAACCTCAAGAAAGAGAAAAGAAAGGAGAAAGATAACGCAGAGGCGCTGAGAGCGCTGAGGATCGCAGAGTTCCAGAACCGGTGCCTGTACCAGGGTACAGTTTTGGCGAGGAACCCACACGTCACGGCCTGAAATCTTCTAGCGGATGGATGCGTATCATTGGGTGTAGGAGATAAGGTCATGTCAGCGCGTCGTGGCTTCTTTCGAATGGCGGCCAAAGTGGGAATGCTGTTTGGCGCGCTCTTTGTAGTTACGGTTTTGCTAGCCGCGATTCCGGCGCATCGCCCGCCCGCGGGGCCGGCGGTTGCATCGCAGGAGTCCGCGAGTTCGGGGCAAGAAGCCGATCACGGCTCGATGCCGGGAATGAACATGAGCGACGAGAAGGCCAGCGAAAAGGGCGCTGTCGAGGACATGACGCCCGGCCACCACGACGCCCATAGCCAGCACATGACCATGACGGCGATGCGCCCTCAGGCCGCGGGAGACGTACAGCGCGCCGAAGAAATCGTTGCACAGCTTCGGGCGGGCATCGAAAAATACAAGGACTATCACGCGGCGCTTGATGACGGCTTCAAGATTTTTATGCCGAACGTTCCGCAGCCCGAATATCACTTCACGAGCTATCGCAACGGTTTTCTGGAAGCGTTTACGTTCGACCCGTCGCGGCCGACTTCCCTTTTGTACAAGAAAACACCAACGGGCTACGATCTGGTCGGCGCGATGTACACCATGCCCAAGCGCGCCAGTGAAGATCAGCTCAACGCGCGCGTGCCCCTCAGTGTAGCTATGTGGCACCTGCACACCAATCTGTGCGTGCCGGCAAAGGGCCAAATGCGGGCGGCTGACTGGAGCAAGTTCGGCTTGAAGGGTTCCATCGCCACGAAAGACGCTTGCGATGCCGCGGGTGGCCGCTTTCAACCCATCATCTTCGGGTGGATGGTTCACGTGTATCCCTACGAAGACTCGCTCGACAAAATCTTCGCGATGCACCATCACATGGACTGATCTCCGCGAACCGGAGAATCGCGTCCTATCCCTATCAGGGTTAAGGAAGAGCAAAGGCGAGGACGTAGTCGCCTTGCTTGGTACCGAGTTTGCCGTGGCCGCCGGCAGCGATAACCACATACTGCTTTCCGTCTAGGCTGTAAGTCATGGGCGTGGCCTGACCGCCCGCGGGAAGTTCGAACTTCCACAATTCTCTGCCGGATTCGGAATCGAAGGCGCGCAGATAGTTGTCCATCGCCGCGGCGGTAAAAACAAGGCCACCAGCCGTCATCATCGGACCACCTAAAGTGATGGTCCCGGTGTTCATTCCGGGGATGAAGCTGCCCAGCGGAACATCCCAAACCTTTTTTCCAGTGAAGAGATCGACCGCGGCCACGGTGCCCCAGGGCGGAGCGTTGCACGGGAGACCGCTCGGGGCAAGAAGCGGCGTGCGAAACATGGCGTAGGGCGCACCGGACTGCTTGCCAAACTCGCCGTGGAGGCGATCCTCGCGGGTTGCTGACTTCTGGGCAGAGTCGTAGTCATCGCGCGGAATCATCTTCACAAAGATCGGCAGGCGGTTGGTGTCGGCGACCAGGACGTGCCGCTGGGGATCGTACGCCGCGCTGCCCCAGTTCACGCCACCGACGTTGCTGGGGAAGACCATAGTGCCCTGCAAGCTGGGCGGGATATAAATGTCTCCTGAGCGGGCGGCTTTTATTTTGTCCGCGCACCATTGGCGTTCTTGCGCATCCTTGCCCCAGGCATCTTCCGGAGACAATTTTTCCGGCACAAGAGAAATCGTGGACGCGGGCTGCGTGGGCCAGGATTCCTCGCCGGGGATGTCGCTCTTGGGCACGGGGCGCTCTTCGACGGGCAGGAGCGGCGCACCGGTGAGGCGATTGAGGACAAAAACGCGCCCCATCTTTGTGGTGATCGCGATGGCCGGCGTCTTGTCTTTCCAGGTGAAAAGTGTGGGTTGGGCGGCAACGTCGTAATCCCACAGGTCGTGATGCACCACCTGGAAGCCCCAGACGAATTCTCCGGTCGAGGCGCGCAGAGCTACGACGGAGTTGGCCCACTTGTTGTCTCCTTTGCGGAGGCCGCCATAGTAGTCCGGGCTGGCGCTGCCGGTAGGTATGAATACCAGGTTGCGCTCGGGATCGACCGACAGTGTGGACCAGGCGTTGCCGGCGCCGGTGCGCGGCTTAGTTTCGTTGGCCCAAGGAATGGGATCCCAGGTCCAGCGTAATTTTCCGGTTCGAACATCGAATCCCCGCACGATGCCGCGCCCGGTATCCACCTTCCAATTGTCGGCAATGGAGGATCCAACGATCACCAAATCACCACTGATGGAAGGAGCGGAAGTAACTTGGTAGCCGCCCGTCCATTCGGTAGCGGTGGCCGCGTCGCGGGTGAGATCGACTTCTCCATGGGAGCCGAAATCCGCGCAAGGCTTTCCGGTGTCGCCGTCGAGGGCGATCAGGCGGGCATCCAGAGTCCCAAACAAGATGCGCAGGCGGCACGGCTGGCCAGGTTTTGCTTTGGCGTCGCGCCAGGCGGAAACGCCGCGGGAAGCGACTTCGGAGTACTCCTTGCTGAGGTCGAGATGGGAGTCGTACTCCCACAGCTTGTTGCCCGAGAGGGGATCCAGGGCGATCACATGGTTGTACGGCGTGCTAAGAAAAAGCTTGTTGTCCGCGAGGATCGGCGTGGCTTCGAAAGCCGCCTTGTGAATCAGGTCGGTCTGCTGTTGCAGCGCGCCGGTCCGGTACGTCCAGGCCACTTGGAGTTGCGTGACGTTCGTGCGGTCGATTTGATGCGCTGGAGAATAACGGGTGCCGCCGGGGTCGTTGCCGTAATTGGGCCAGCCCTGGTCGGGCGAGGCCTGCGCGCGGCCGGGCGCAGGGTGCAGCAGCAAGAAGAGAATGGTGAGAATGAGCAGAACCCAAACGATGCGGGCCTCGTTGCAAGTGTCATGAGCATTGTTCATGGGAAGGTCATAACGCGAATGACGCGCGCAGGGCAATCAAACTGGGACGAACGGGCCGGTAAAGGGGACGAATGGGCAAGTTTCAGGGTGAATAAGACTGCTCACGGCAGTTTCAGTAGCTCGGGACGTTGCGAGACATAGCGGCGGCTCCAGCGAACCTCGGTTTTGTCGTGGAGGATGACTTTATATTCGCCATGAAACCATGGCAGGAGCTCGCGGATCGCGTCCAGCCGCACCAGGCCGCCGCGATTCACGCGCACGAAGAGCTTGGGGTCCAGCGTGCTTTGCAGAGAGTCGAGAGTGCCGCGCAGCGTGTGAGTCTTCCCGCCGCAGTGCAGGATCAGGTAGTTGCGGTCGGATTCGATCCAGGAGATGTCGCGCACCGGAACAAAAACCGCGCGGTTGTCTTCCTGAACGAGCAGCCGGTCCGGGAAACCACGCTCGCGCTGCATTTGTTCGACCATCTCGCTGAGGCGCGAGGCAAAGCCGTCGCTGGAGCGCGCGTGCTGCTCCTGGGCGCGGCGGAGAGCCTCGCGGAAACGCCCCTCGGCAACCGGTTTGAGCAAGTAGTCGAAGGCATGCACCTCGAAGGCGCGCAGGGCGTATTGATCGTGCGCGGTAACGAACACGATGCTCGGCAGCTTGCCGTTCGCGGCCGCGGCGATGCGCTGGATGACGCCGAAGCCATCCATACCGGGCATTTGCACGTCAAGGAACACGAGATCGGGGCGATGCCCTTCCACGGCGGAGATAGCGGACTCGCCGCTGTCCGCCTCCGCGACGACTTGCACGCCTGGCTCCGAGCGGAGCAGCCGAAGAATTTTCCGCCGAGCGGGAGCTTCGTCATCGACGACGAGGATGCGGAGTGGCGCTGCGGGAGTCATGCAGAGAATTGCGCGTGCTGCGGAGATGTGCGGTACGGAACGCGCAGCGTGACTTCCGCGCCGCCCTCGGGCCGGTTGGCGACGGAGAACTCCTGGCCGGAGCCATAGAGCTGCGCGAGGCGGTCGCGAATATTCGAAAGGCCCACGCCGCGGCCAAAAACGGCGGTGGAATTCAGCGCGCCGAGACCCACACCGTTGTCCGAAACTTTAAGGATCAGGCTGCCGTTTTCCCGGCTAGCCGCGACCGAAATGTCCATGGCCGTACTGCCGGGTTTCATGCCGTGGCGGAGAGAGTTTTCCAGCAGCGGCTGCAGGATCAACTGCGGGACCAGAGAATTGTCCAGCGCCGGATCGATCGTATAGCTGACGTGCAATTTGTTCTCGAAGCGCTTCTGCATCAAGTCCAGATACAGACGGGTGATCTGCAGCTCCTCGGCTAGCGGGATTTCATGAGTCCGTGAAGCGCGCAACGTCAGCCTCAGAAGCTCGCTGAGCTGCGCGATCATGGCGTCGGCGGCGCGCACGTCTTCGTACATGACCGACGAAATGGTGTTAAGCGTGTTGAACAGGAAATGCGGCTGCAATTGGAGACGCAGATTTTCCAGCTGGGCTTCGGCGAGTTTGGTTTGCAGCTCGGCGGCAGCAAGTTGCTGCGCCTGCGCGAGGCGCAAGCGTTGGAAGAAAAAGTACAGCCCGACGATGGAGGTGAAACCGACCAGGTCGTTAGAAAACTCCATCGGATAGCGGTACGTCATGATGCCGTAATCGTAATGACCCAAGCCTATGATGGGCGCGAAAATGTGGCGACTGAGAGCCATAAGCGTCGTGTGCGCCGCGGAGAAAGCGACCGCGGCGGCGAGGTGCGAAAGCACCAGCCGCAGCCAGCCTTTGTGCGCGAACAGATAGATGCGCGCGAAATGAAAGACCAGCGGCAGGAGCAGGAAAACGGAGTACACGCCGGTGCCTTCTTCCAGGACGCGCATAAGGAAAGTGCCGGCGCGTAGGCGGGAGAGGTCATCCAGGTAGCGATAGCCGATGAGCAGAACGGCAATCGCGGTGTAGACCAGGAAGAGCAGGCTCCAAGTAAGCGCCCGGGAAGGGCGCAACAGCCAGACAGAGGCTTGCGGAGCGGGCATGGCGGAACTCTCGCGGGAGATTATGCGTCACGCAGGCGTCACGCTCAAGCGTATCAGCTCAAGCGCGGGTCGCTCCCGCTATCGAACAACGAAGATCTTCGCAATTCCGGCGGATCGACTCTCATCTTTCTCGTCATGCATCGCCTTCGGCCCGACTTTTCGGCTCGTCCTCCGAAAGGCTCACATTTCCCATACAGTTTTATTGTGATTAAATTCGCAAGCTATCCACACAGTTCACCCCAGAACGAGGATCATCATGCGCCGAAGATTGTTTTCGCTCGTAGTCTGTTTGCTGGTATTGGTGGTCCCCAGCCGTGCCGCCAAACGCGGCTTCGCCATCGAAGACTTGTACCGCGTCCGCGGCATTGAAGACCTGCGTTTGTCTCCCGATGGCAAGATCGTCGCTTTTGCCCTGCGCACTGACGACTTCGCAAAAGCCAAGCGCAGCAGGCACATCTGGCTGATGGACGCCGACGGCAAGAACCCGCATCAATTTACCTTTGGCGAGAAAGGCGAATCCTCGCCGCTCTTCTCGCCCGACGGCAAGTGGATCGCGTTTATCAGCTCCCGCGATGGCGACGACAATCTCTACATCATCTCCACGGGTGGCGGCGAAGCGCGCCAGCTCACCAGCCTGGCAACGGGTGTCGGCGATCCGCTGTGGTCTCCCGACGGCAAATCGATTGCCTTCTCCAGCGATGTGTACCCGGAATGCAACGCCGACGACGCCTGCAATCGGAAAATCGAGCAGCGCTGGAGCAAAGGCCCACTTCACGCCCACATGGCCAGCGCTCTGCTCTATCGCCATTGGACCGAATGGAAAGACGGAAAGCGCACACACGTCCTTCTAGCCGACGTGGCCACCGGCGCCGTGCGCGATCTGACTCCCGGCGATTTCGATTCCCCTCCCTTCCAACTCGGTGGGGCCGCGCAATACGACTTTTCGCCGGATAGCACCGAACTGGCCTTCGATTCCAATCACGATCGCGACCAGGCCTCCTCGACCAACAGCGACGTTTGGATCGTGCCCCTCGCCGGCAACCAGCCGCCCCGCAACATTACCGCCTCCAACCTTGCTTACGACGGCCATCCCAAGTATTCGCCGGACGGAAAATACATCGCCTATCAACTACAAAAGCTGCCTGCTTACGAATCCGACCTCTTCCGTCTGGCCATCTACGATCGCTCCGCCGGCACATCGCGGGTGCTTACGGAATCTTTCCGCAATTGGGTGGACGACTTTAAGTGGACCGCGGACTCGAAATCTCTGTACTTCAGCGCGCCGGTCGAGGGTGACACTCCCATTTTCCACGTGACCATCGACTCCGGTTCCATCCAGCAGGTCTTGGTGGACAAAGCCATCGATGCTTTCGAGTTCTCTCCGGATGACCGCCGGATGATCTACGTGCGGCGATCCACCGGCGAACCGGCTGAAATCTTCGCCGTGGACCTGACGCAGAGCAAAGCCTCCGCACCTCAACGCCTGTCGCATTTCAACGACGAAGTCGCCAACGAAGTAGACATCCGACCGGCGGAGAGAATGTGGGTGACCGGTGCTGGAGGAGCGAAGGTCGAGGTCTTCATCGTTAAGCCCCACGATTTCGATGCTTCGAAGAAATATCCGCTGATCCTAAACGTTCACGGCGGCCCGCAGCAGCAGTGGGAGGACGCCTTTCGCGGCGACTGGCAAGTCTATCCGGGCGCCGGCTACGTCGTCGCCTTCGCTAATCCGCACGGATCCACCGGTTATGGCCAGGATTTCACCGCGGAAATCTCCGGAGATCACGGCGGCAAGGTCTATGAAGATCTGATGAAGGTCACCGACGAACTGATCAAGCTTCCTTATGTAGACCCCAATCGCATCGGTGCCATGGGCTGGTCCTACGGCGGCTACATGATGGACTGGATGGAAGGTCACACCGACCGCTTCAAGGCCATCGCCTCCATGATGGGCATCTTCGATCTTCGCTCCATGTACGGTGCGACCGAGGAGTTGTGGTTCCCCGAGTGGGACTACAAAGGGACTCCCTGGAATTCCGATCAGTACGAAAAATTCTCCCCTTCCTACTTCGTCAAAAACTTCAAGACGCCCTGCCTGGTCATCTCGGGTGAGCGCGACTATCGCGTTCCCTACAGCCAATCACTGCAAATGTTCACGGCCCTGCAAAAAATGAACGTCCCTTCCAAACTGATCATCTATTCCAACGCCGGCCATTGGCCTAGTTGGTACGAAATGGCGCTGTACTACACCGCACACCTCGAGTGGTTCCATCAATATCTGGGCGGAGACGCTCCACCCTGGTCCAGCGAGCAATTCCTGCGTAATTCGGTCTATGACCAGGCGAGCGGCCAGCGACTTAAGTGACTTAGGTGAGGTCGCGGCTTCGGCGAGCGGAAATACCATTCGGCGACGAGGTCCAAAGCATCGGCAGCATTCATCTTGCGTTTAGGTTCCCTTTGCCAAGGTCTTGACAGCGAGGGTCGACTTTTTCAAAGGAGACCACCTATGAACCTGCAACCAAAGATCGCCGTCATGATTACCGCCGCGCTGCTCAGTGTGAATGTCGCCTCCGCCCAGGAGAAGAAAATCAAACGCTCCGATCTGCCGTCTGCCGTGGAAAAAACCGTCGCCGCCGAGAGTTCTGGCGCCACCGTGGTCGGCTTTTCCCAAGAAAAGGAAAACGGCCAGACCTTCTATGAAGCCGAAATGAAGGTAAACGGCCACTCCAAGGACATTCTCATCGACACCGCCGGCGCCATCGTCGAAGTGGAAGAAGAAGTCGTTCTCGACGCTTTATCCCCGCAAGTCAAGACTGGGCTCATTGCAAAAATCGGCCCGGGCAAGATTCTGAAAGTGGAGACCATCAAGAAACACGACAAGCTCGTCGCCTACGAAGCCCAGGTCACCACCAACGGCAAGAAATCCGAAGTCCAAGTCGGCCCCGACGGCAAGCCCCTCGACCATGAAGAATAGCCCCGTCGAGCGCCGTGCAAATCGCTCGATCACCAGGCGCAGCTTACTGCAACGCGCGAGCTGCGTCATCGCGGCGGCAGCGTTTCCCCGCAGTATCGTCCTGGCCGCGGAATCCGTCAGCCCGGTCACCGCGAAACTCAGCACGTACATGAGTGAAGCCCGCGATCGCGCGCTTCCCGAAGACGTCATCGCGAAGACGAAGGAACATCTCCTCGACACCATTGCCGCCATGATCTCCGGTTCCCAGTTGCCCCCGGGACGCGCGGCCATTGAATTCGCCCGCTCCTACGGCGGGGAAAAAATCTCAACAGTCGCCGCCTCGCACATCCTTTGCGGGCCCATCGAGGCCGCGCTCGCGAACGCTGTGCTCGCTCACTCCGATGAGACCGACGACTCCCACGCCCCATCGCAATCGCATCCAGGCTGCGCCGTGGTCCCTGCTGCTTTGGCCGTCGGAGAAAAGTTTGGCGTCACCGGCACGCAGTTGGTGCGCGCCGTAGCGCTCGGCTACGACATCGGTCCGCGCATCAATATGACCTTCGGCGCCGTCGACTTGCAGGGCCTCGGCCACAAAAGCACGCACAGCATGGCTGGAGTCTTCGGCGCCGCCGCGGCCGCGGGCTGCGCGGCAAATCTCAACCCCCAGCAAATGCGCTGGCTCCTCGACTATTCCGCGCAGCAGTGCTCCGGCATCCTGGCCTGGCAGCGCGATACCGAGCACATCGAAAAATCTTTCGTCTTCGCCGGCATGCCCGCGCGCAGTGGCACCACCGCGGCTCTGCTGGTGCAATCCGGCTGGACCGGCGTCGCCGACATTTTCTCCGGCCCCGACAATTTCCTGGTCGCTTTCGCACCGCGAGCCCAAGCCGTCCCCGATCCCGCGGGCCTGATCGACCAGCTCGGCGAGCGTTACGAAGTCACCCGCACCAACATCAAGAAATGGACCGTCGGATCGCCCATCCAAGCCCCTCTCGACGCCCTGGAAAATCTCCGAAAGCGCCATCCCTTTGACTCCGATCATGTTCAGCAATTGATCGTGCGACTCGCCACCCTCGAAGCAAAAACCGTGAACAACCGCGAGATGCCCGACATCTGCCTCCAGCACATGATGGCTGTTATGCTGCTCGACAAGACCGCCTCGTTCCAAGCTGCGCACGACAAGCCGCGCATGCAGGATCCCGCGATACTCCGCCAGCGGGCGAAAATTCAGCTCATCGCCGATGAGGAACTCCAGCAGCGCCTGCCCCGCCGCGAAGCCGTCGTCGAGATCACCCTCACAGACGGCACGCATCTCACTGAGCGTGTCGAAGCGGTCCGCGGCACCGCCGAAAATCCCATGACCCGCGACGAAGTCGTCGCAAAGTCCCGCGACCTAATCGCCCCGGTCCTCGGCGACGCCACCTGCGCGAATCTCATTCAGAAAGTACTCGGGCTGGAGGACGTCAAGGACATCCGAGAGCTTCGTCCTCTGCTCTCTGCGGAGAGTAGCTAGAGCCACTCGTGGCGCCGGCAGCCAGAGCCGCGTTGTCCGTGGCCCTCCGTTGCAAAAGGAACCCAAATGCACTACACTGTAGTGCATGAAAACGGAAGTTTACAGCTGGCGCCTCTCCGGCGAACTCAAGTCCGACCTCGAACGCGAGGCCCGGCTACGCAAGCTCTCCGTTTCTTCGGTCCTCGACCTGGCCGTCCGCGATTGGCTGAAGAAAAGCAACGGAGACCCCTCCGGAGACGCGGCGCAGCATAAGCTTCACGCCGCCTCGGCCAATTGCCTTGGAGTTCTCGCAAGTCGCGACCCGCGGCGCGCCGAGTCCACCCACAAGGCGATTCGCGAGCGCCTGCACCGGCGCCATGGCCGCTAACGCGCTGATCGATACCGGTGCGATTCTCGCGCTGTTGGATCGCAACGACCGATGGCACCGCGCCTGCGCAAATGCGTTCCGACAACTTCGCCTTCCTCTACTGACTTCTGAGGCGGTTCTTACCGAGCTATTCCATCTGCTGGGCGACCAGCGATCGGAGATGGAAGCTGCGTGGAAGTTCGTCCGCTCCGGCGCCCTCGCTCTCGGCACCATCCAAGACACCGAACTTCCCCACCTGCACAACTTGATGTCGCGTTACCGGGATCGCCCCATGGACTTCGCCAATGCCACCCTCGTGTACCTCGCGAAACGCGAATCCCTCTCTGCAATTCTCACCGTCGATCAAGCCGATTTCGCAACCTACTGCATCGAAGGCAAGCGCCAATTCCGCATTCTTCCAATCGATCGCCCGTAAGCGCTGTATCCTCGCGTTGGCATGGTTCCACCACGCCCCTAACGGCTCTCGACCCAGTTCTAGGACGCCTAGCCTTCTTGGCCTACCTCCGGCCCTCCAGTGGTTCGATTGCTTCCCGTACCCGACCGGGTTAGAGTGGCCCTTCATGCAGCCGCTCCGGTTTCATTTGTCCACGTCTCGTAGCTCTTATCGGGTCCTTTCGCTTGCGACCCTCGCGTTCGCCGCAGCCCTCTGCTCCGTCCTAGCCCCGGGCCTAGCCGCCCAATCCAGCGAAATCATGCCTGTCAGTGAAGTCCGTAATGGCATGCAGGGCTACGCCTACACCATCTTCGCCGGCGACCAGATCGAAAAGTTCGACCTCGAAGTCATTGGCGTCATGCCTAATTTCCTCGGCCCGCGCCAGTCCATCATCCTTGTCGAGCTCAAAGGCCCCAAAGTCGAGCACACCGGCGTCGTCGCGGGAATGAGCGGCAGCCCTGTGTACCTCGAAGGCAAGCTCGCCGGCGCTCTCTCCCTCAAGCTCGGCGTCTTCACCAAGGAAGCTATCGCCGGGGTCACGCCCATTGAGGACGTTCTCCGCCCGCCAACACAGGGCGACACCACGTCCGCATCGGCCCAGCAGTTCGCGCTACCGAACGAAGCGGCATCGCGAACCGGCATTCCGACGGGTTCCGCTCTCGAACCTATCGCGACGCCCCTCGTTTTCTCGGGCTTTCAGTCCGCAACCTTGCAGCAGTTCGCCCCACAAATACAGACGTATGGCTTCGTCGCCGCCCAGGGTGGCACCGCCGCTCCACGCCCCGAAGACGCGCACCTGGTGCCCGGCGACATGGCCGGCATGGTCCTCGTGCAAGGCGACGCTTCGATCAATTCCGCCTGTACCGTCACCGCCGTGCAGGCCGACCGGGTTTATCTCTGCGGCCATCCCTTTCTGAGCCTGGGCGATGTCGCGCTCCCCATGGCACGCAGCCGTGTGGTCACGACCCTTTCCTCCAGCTTGGCTTCTACGAAAATTGTCAACGTCGGCGCCTCCATCGGCACTATCACCGGCGATCACCTCACCGCTGTCACTGGAAAACTGGGCGCCCCTCCGGCCATGATTCCTCTCGATCTCACCGTCGCGAACGGCGCGGCCGAGAAAAAATTGCACTTCCAGCTTGTCAATCACCCCAAGCTCACGCCGCTCCTCGTGGCCCTCACCACCTTCAACGGCCTCACGCAAAACTCCATCTACGGCGAAGGCACCACCCTCCATCTTTCCGGAGAAATTCGCCTCCAGGGCCACGCGCCGGTGCAAATTGAAAACACCTACGCCCCCGGCGATTCCCTGAGCCCCGACGGTCTGCCCATCGCCCTGAGCGTACAAAACATTTTCACTCGCCTTTTCGTGAATACCTACGAACTGCCTACCGTCGAACACATCACGCTTCGCGTGGAGAGTATTCCCGGCCATCAGTCCTTCACCATAGACTCTGCTTGGCTGGAAAAAGCGGAAGCTGCTCCGGGTGACACCATTCGCGTCCGCGTCTTGCTGCATCCCTATCGCGGCTCCGCCCGCATCGAAGAAACTTCCGTGCGCGTCCCCGATCAGATTGCTCGTGGCACCGCGCTTCGCGTCCTGGTAACCGACGGTGACCTACTCAATCGCGCTTCCCGCGGCTTCTCGTTTTCCGGGGGCGGAGGCGGCAGCCCCGAAGGCCTCGACCAACTCATCGGCGTGCTGAACCGCGAACGCCGCAACGACCGCCTGTATGTCGGCCTGTTCGTGCCATCGCCGACCATTCTCTGGGACGACAAAGAACTTCCCAACGTCCCGCTGTCCGAGATCAATGTCATCGACGGCCGGCCCGCTCCCGGCAGCGTCCAAGTCTTGCGCGAATCCCTCGCCAGCGAATCCTCCGTGCCGCTCGGAGGCCCCGTTACTGGCGTAATTTCTCTCAATCTGCAAATCCGGTGACCTCTCAAATGCCCAGCCTGAAAAGCTCGTTCGAAATGAGTCCGTTCCATACCGTGGGACCATCGCGCGCCCCCATCGCGAAGTTCTCATTACTTCTTTACTTCCTTACCTCGCTTTTCTCCCCTCTTCTTCACGCTGAACACACCCGCAACTGGCGCCAATCCACCTACGAAGAATTCCTCAAGGGC
>Ga0210403_10000121_pt1 | contig 88869 bp, 93 predicted proteins | sample IncBWC19MmetaG_FD_150863 | JGI IMG/M metagenome (GOLD analysis project Ga0210403, IMG submission 150863) | Forest soil microbial communities from Barre Woods Harvard Forest LTER site, Petersham, Massachusetts, United States - Inc-BW-C-19-M | ecosystem: Environmental > Terrestrial > Soil >...
CCAGCGAGTGGTCTTGAACAGAAGATTGAGTTTGTGTTTTCCTGCCAGTCTCGAAACTTATCAACGGGAGCATCGAGAGCTCACGCTCTTTCGCCCAGTCGGCTTAACGGCAAGATCTGGCAGGCCAAACTTACCAGGACTTGTCAGCTTTTCGCGGGAGGAAGCACGGAGGTGGATTGGGGCTTTTCGTTCCAGCTCGCTTAGCTAACAAATCCTCGCGAGCAGTTACCACTAAAGCAATTATGCTCCGATTGAACTGAGTTCAGTATTGTTATGAATTATGATTTGTTCTGGTGGACATTGGAATGAATCGGGTTACTAACGGTCCGATATCCTCGAACCGTTTCTAGTTAAGGGGACAACCACGATGCGGCTCCGAATTCTACTCGGCTTCTTATCTCTCGCACTCGTTCTTGGCTCCCTGGCACTCTGGAAGCGTGCTCAAGCAAAGGCATCGCTTGAGCGCGAAGCGCGGTTTTCAAAGCCATTCAGCGACTCCCTCCTGGCCTTCCAGCAGAAGAGATACGCCGATGCAGAAGCAATTCTCGCCAGCCTCTTGCAAGAAACACAGCGTGACTCTCCGGGTTCCGTAAATGAAGCAAGCGTCTTGCATGGCCTTGCGGCGGTGGCACTTCTGCAGCATCGGGATGCGGAAGCAGAGGCTTACTACAAGAGAGCCATCGAAATTCGGAAAAAGCTGTTGAGGCCGGATGATCCGGAATTGATTTCCTCACTCACGGGGCTTTCGCAAGCCCTCCGTAACGAAGGCCATGACACGGAGGCCGACCAGTACAATCGAGAGCTCCTCGCGATCTATCGGCAGCACCCGGAAACCTATCGCCGTGACTTCGCAATGTGTCAGTTGAATGCTGGCCATTTCGCTTTTGAGCGACGCCAGCTTGAGGAAGCTCAAAAACTTCTAGCCGAGGCTGTAGCGAATTTCGAAAGGTATGAGGGCCCCGCCAGTTCTCATCTGGCCTTGGCTGCGACGACCTTAGCCGAGCTCTATGAAGATGAGGGCAAATATTCAGAATCAGAAGCGCTCTACAAGAAGGCGCTGGCGATTCAGGAAGCCCAATTGAGCCCAGATGACGCGGAGTTGGGCCGCACATTGGATGGATTGGCCGATGTCCTTTCCAATCAAGGGAAATCCTCTGAAGCAGCGATTCTCAGATCGCGGTCGCGTGCGATCTACGAGACCGCCGGTCCGTCACAAACCATCAGCGAAGCCGTGTTGCTCAATCGCCGAGGTCAGTCGCGAGCTGACGAGGGCAAGTACCGGGAGGCCGAATCTCTCTACAAACAAGCTGTCCAGGCCGATGAGGCGAAATACGGCCCGGACCACCCGAAAGTTGCGGACGACCTAAGCTTCCTAGCAGGGTTGTATCGCGATGAAAATGGATTCCCGATAGAAAAGGCCGAACCTCTATTCGCAAGAATGCTTGCCATCCGGGAAAAGAACTTTGGGCCGGATAGTCCTGAAACTGCTTCGACCGTTAGTGGCATGGCGCTGCTTTATTTTTTCGAGAAGAAGTACGGGCGTTGCGAATCTTTCGCGGAACGCGCCCTAACAATACAACAAAGAGTCTTCGGGCACGAAGGTCTGGAGGTTTCCACAACGCTGAACCGCCTGGGCGTCTGCCAACGCGACCTAAACAAACTCGACCAGGCAGAGGTGTCGCTCTCCCGTGCTCTGGCGATTCGAGAGAAATACTTGCCGCCCGATGATCATCGGATTGCAATTAGCGTTCAGAATTTGGCCTCAGTCTATCGCGCCCAGGGCCATGTAGAAAAAGCGACGCTGCTTCTCAAAAGTCCGCGTGGCACACGCGGGAAGACCGGCGAGAATGAATAGAGTTGCTTTCGTTCAGGTAACCAATGGTTACTAAGAACGCGGATTTATCAGCGCTCCTCTTGCATCCGCGGCCGCATACGATATCTCGCTATATCGAGTGCCAATATAAACGCGTGGAGTCAGATGCTAAGTCCAAAAGAATAGGGATGTGGGCCAAGTCCCGATTAACGCGCTTACCGGACATGTGGGTACTGGAACGAACTTGTCCAGTTACTCGACAAATCGTGACGCAAGTCTGCATCTCTCAAGGTGATTCTGCATCTGTCGCCGTTTGACAAGTTGCGAGGCGCGGAAAATAAAGAACATGATTGCAGCGGATCCACAAACAATTCCCGCCACTTTGAATAGGCTCCAAGCTGCTTTCGATGCAGAGTTCGAAGCAAGCAATATCACAACCAGGACGGGCAACAGACCAGCGATAAGCAGAAGAAGACCGTCCCTCGACGACCTTTGGTAAGTTCTTACTCCCGCCCAGTGCAAGAGACCCCACATCGGATGACGCTCCAACGCAAAAATAGCGAATGCAAACTCCCAGTCGAGAGACGCTGGATTTATCTCGCGGTCATTGAGGTACGCGGACTTTGCCAAGCTGCAGAGCCGTTCATAATTGATATCCCTGGGAACAAGCTCCACAATTTCCGGGTGTCCTGACGCTAGTGAATGCCCTGAGGCGGGCGCGGAAGGTAGATTGTCGAGGAGAAACCGCTGCTCTTGGCTCAGTCGTTCACCTGAAAGTCTCGCCTGTTCCACAATCCGTCCAACCACGAAGCTCAGAGCTGCCTCCAAATCTCCCGTTCTGTCCATAGAGCCTCACGAACCACATCCATTAGGCTCAAGACTACTATGCTGGAAGAAAAACAGTCCAATGTCCTGGTAAACGCCCTAACCGGACAAGTTCGTACTAGGCCGCTCGTCAGCGCGCCCCAGCCCGCCGCCGACTGACGTTTCCCCTGGTCTTAACCCCCGAAGAAGTGTTGTGGCAGTCGCCAGGAAACGAGATCTTCCGTGTTCCGTGGTTTCCCTTAATTCCCTGGAAACGACTATCCAAAACTGATGGAACAGCCATTTTTCGGCGTTGATCTTTACAACCTTCGACCGTCCAACAAATGGTGTGGAATCCTACCGGGGGTACAAACAAAGGGACAAACAAGGCTTTCGCGGAATCCCGATAGCCCTGAAAAACCCTGTTTTTATTGGAAAAATGGTGCGCCCTGGGTGATTCGAACACCCGACCTTCTGGTTCGTAGCCACAAATACAGGTCGTGGCCGTCTGGCTTTCTAGACCCTTACCAACCTTGACAGGACGCGATTACCCGCATAATATCAGGGTGTCATGCAACCTTACAAAACTTGACCAAAAGCTATGCAACTAGACCTGAAAGGTTGCATGGCGGTTGCACAGCGGACGGAAGGAAACACCATGAGAAAACCACAAGGTCAGTCCGGGTCCCAGGTTGCACAGAAACGCTTCCGCTTCTCGAAGGAAAAAATCGAAGCACTACCGGCGCCGCAGGATGGCCCCGCGGTCTTCTACGATGCCGATGTGAAAGGTTTGTGTTTGCGCGTTCAACCGAGCGGCAAGAAACTCTTTTTCGTTTTGAAAAAAGTTGCCGGCAAAACCTATCGCCGGTCACTGAGCACCCACCCTAACATGTCGGTCGAAAATGCCCGCAAACACGCGCTCAAGTTGCTCGCCGCCGTAGCTGATTGGGTAGCTGGCGACCGTAAAGATCCAAACCCCATACTGCGGCCGTTGCCGGATTCGGAGGAAGGGCCCATGACATTCCAGAGCGCCTTTGAAAAATACTTGAGGGCGCCGTTGAGGGGTGAGGGGAAGCGTTTCGTAAACCATGAGAAGGCCGACGCGCGCCGCTGGTACATTTTCAATCACTGTCTCAAGCCGCTGGCCGGACGCCCTATTGATGAGTTCACTCCCGCGCTTGTGGACAATTACCACAAGAATCTCACGAAAAAATTCGGCCCGATTATGGCCAACCGGGCGCACGAAGTATTGCGGGCCACGTTCAATCTCTTAATCAAGAAAGGCCTGTGGACGACAGTCAACCCATCGGTCGGCGCGACCCGGGCCCCGAAGCACGATAGGGCGCGCATCCTGGAAGATGACGAGTTGAAGCCGTTCTACGATGCGCTGGACAAGGAAGAGAATGTTGATTTTGCCGAGTTCCTTGCGCTTCTGCTCACGACTGGCGTCCGCGTATCGAATCTCTATTCGGCCGAGTGGGCGGAAGTAAAAGAGAATGACAGGACCTGGACCATCCCCGCAGAGAAATCCAAGAACGGTTACGCCATGTTGATCAAGTTAAGACCGGAAGCCGTCCAACTCTTTAAGCGGCGGCGTGAGCGCCGTTCGCCCGGCGATCCATGGGTATTTCCGTCCAAGTTCGCTTCCGAGAACGGTGAACGCATGCATGTTCAGGATTACAAAAATCAGTTCACGCGCGTTAAGGCGGTTGCGGGACTGCTGGCTGGCGTGACCTGCTGCGAGCGCGCAAAGAAACTATTCAAGGATACCGACAAGCCACACACAAAGAGAACGACCGAAGGCGAGATAAGGTGCGCGGAATGCGGCAAGCAGAATTTTACATTTCACGATTTGAGGAGAACCTTCGTTGCCAACCTAGTGATGGCCAACGTTCCACTTCCCATCGCATCGGAAGCGGCCGGGCATCGCAACTTGAGTTCGATGGGGCCATATGGGCGATTCGCCAAGGGCCAGGTAGCCAAGGCGCTCGACCAGGGCGCCGAGCATGAGAAGCGCCGGATGGAAGAGGCGGAAGCGCGGAAATTATTGTCCGCGTGATCTAGGTGCCTGAAATTTTTCTGGTTGCAAAAGGCTGTCGTAAGGTTTACAAAGGTCTTGCTCTGAATAAGAGCGGTTTTTAGCGAAGCGGCGCAAGCACGCAACACACGCCACTTTTCTCTAAACGATTGCTGTGAATGTCACAGCGTCGGCATGAGAAAGGTGGCGTTTTTTTTTGCTACAGGAAGGAACGCACATGACCAGAGAAGAACTCCAGCGGGCCAATCAGCCCATCATTCCGGTACGCGGCGCCTGGTATTCCACCGATGAGACTGCGGCCATCTTGAAAGTGAAGCGGGAAACTTTGGAAATTTGGCGGACGACAAATCGCTATCCCGCCCTCGTCTCGAAGAAAGCTGGCCACAAAGTTCTCTATTCGGGCGACACGGTCTTAGATTTCATCAATGGTCCACATGTTCCAGCTGCGCCCTATACGCCGAAGAATCCGCGGCCGAAGCCGGCACCACGTCGGAAGCGCATAGCCGTGACGCGGAAGCGCGCGACAGCATGAAAAAGTTTTCCCAAAAAATAAAAAGGCCAGACGTTTGCGCGCCTGGCCGGAAAGCAGAGAATCGAAATGTCAACTGCAACCGTAGCACTCAGCAGTCCAGAAATCAATCGGCAACCACCAGTCCCAAAACCCATCAGCATCCATCAGGTCCGGCGCATGTGTAGGCGACATGGGCTTCGACTGGTGAAGGACCGCACCGCCGGCGCCAGTGGACCGAACGGGCAGGCGTTGTACGAACTGCAGGCCACGATCAAGGTCGCCGGCGAGTTCACACCACTGGTGCTATCGGATGTTGTGGCGATCATCGCCAGGATGGAAGGCATCCGATGAGCGAGAGAGCCTTCAACCTCAAGGTGCCTGGGGATAGTATCCGCATCAACGGATTCGACTTCGAGATTTTCGTGGATGCGACCGGCTACATTAACCTATTCTTCCGCGACAAATTTGAAGAGGTCCGATGGATTGTCGAAAAGCGGCAGGAAAAAACAGAATCACAGAAAGCGGAAGGTGCCTGATGACCTTCCAGAGCAAAACGCGTGTGTATCAGGTTTGGATGGGAACGAATGACCAATTAGTCGACGCGAGGACATTCACGGACCGCGAAGTAGCGGAAGCATTTCTCGCAGAATGCCATACGGCGCGGCTGATGGAGACCGATTTGCCCGAGGAAGAATTTACCGAGCTGTGCATGCTGGATATAAAAGCGCAAGAACTTCAGCAACGCACCGGAATCGTTCAACCCGTGGTGTATTCGGGACCGGAACCGGTGCGGCCGTGGACCGAGTGCAGCACGCGGCCGGTACCGCCGAAAGTTTCCGCGAGTAAATAGCTCGCGGCTGTGGCAAAAGGAGAAACAAATGGCACCGCCGGGAGGCTTGTCCTTCCGTGGGTGCCTTTTTTGTATGCGAAGAAAGGCCCGGAGATCAGCCCGGAGAACGAAAGGAACGAACTGTGGCGCAAGCCAAAAAGCCGTTCGTGGTCCGCGAGACTGCCGATTGGCTCCTGAGTCGGCAAGACTGGGTTAGTGACGGCGCGCGGCATTTGTACCTTACGCTTCGCACGCTAGCCGATCACAAAACTGGCGAATTGCGTATTCCCGGCAAGAACTGGATTAAACTCCGCACCATCGAAAAGAAGGCGGGCATCTCCCACAACACGCGAAAGAAGTACATGCGCGAGTTGATCGCCCTCAACGCTATCCGAGTTGACCGCGAGTATGTTGACCGCAAGATTGACGGCCGGGAACTGAAAGTCTTAGGCGACGCACAAGTCACGCTGTTGCAACTAAAAAACCCCCACCTACAGACCAATCCCGCAAACCAAAAAACAGAATCACCGCCCGCAGTGCAGGCTCCACCTACGGACCAGTCCAAAAAACCGCATGAACAGGCCCCAGGACCTACGGACCAATCTCCCGAAAATGGCCACCTACCGACCAATTCACCTACGGTACAAGGATTGGTCGATCAATTCTTGTCAGAACAGCACCTTGGTGGCGCGGGCGGGGTTGTTGGTTCGGGTGTTGGTTTGGGAGAGCGCGCTACCCCTCGTCGTCGTCAAGATTCACCAGCACTGAAAGCCGATGACGACAGGGCGCGCTTGAGAAATATCCATCCAGACCTGAGACGTTGGATCACCACCCGCATCCTGCTACGAGCAAGAAGCAGCGGGACTGAAGTTCGTTCCACACACGCCTACGTCCATGCCGCTTTGCCTGAGTTCCTGGATAATCTCTCGGTCGAAGTCGAAGACTACCTCATCGAACAAGCTGAGGATTTCTATCGTTTGTTCCTCAGGAAGAATCCTAGTGGCGTCCGAGCAGGAGATGTCTGGCGCCACCTTACCAGCTCCGTCAATCACTTCCATCTTCCAGCGGACGAGGCCGTGGTCATCCGCGCTCAACGGTCCGCCGCTGAACTGCTGGAACTCGTCACGAAGGAGCCTGACCCATCGCCACAGGCACGACAACCCGAACCTAAGCCGGAAGAATCAAAAATCGACCCCAATGCGGCCGAGACTCTGCGAAGGCACGCCCGCGAACGCGGCATGAATGCCGCCCAACTGCGGAACTACATCTGGAGAACCTTCCATGTCCCCTCTGCTGGCCATCTGACTGTTGACCAGTATCACGCAGTGATGGACCGCATTGTCCGTGTGCCAAAGCTCAAACCGTCGAGTGGACCGCCAGACTAGCATTCGCCCCTCGCCCACGCCCTGCCCCGCTGGGTCCAACCCGTCAAGGAATGGGCCAGCCGTGAAGCACAGCGGCCCGCAGCAAGGCGATCCGAGCGTGGGAAGGGTGGGATAGGTTGCATGGCGGTTGCACACGACAGGAGACGCGCCGTATTCAAGTACTAAGATGCTGAAACAACGGAGCATCTCATACAGAATGTGGCATAACAGGCTGGTTGCTAACCATATGGTCAGGCCCAAATCGTGTTACCCTGCGAGGGTCAAGGGTCATAACTTCGAAGAGAAGCGACCTGGCCAAGATAGGTCTTATGGCTCACACAGGAGATACCCCAACGGTGGGGAAAGGAAATTGACGATGGCGCAGTGCAGCATCTGTTCCCATGAACGGGCGAAGGAAATCAATTTGTGGCTCTTGCGCGGCCGACAGATGACGGCGGTGGTGGCGGAGTTCGGGATCAAGAAAGACATTCTGCGGTACCACCGGCAGAAGCATTTGCCGTGGAGGAAGCACAACACGCCGAAGGCGACAACGACGGAGGGAAAGCTGGTGGAGTTGGAATTCGAGTTCGCGCGGTTGCGGGCTCTGGCGGAAGCGGGCGAGAAGATTGACGGGAGTTTGCGGGTGTTGGTGGCGCAACGGAGTTTGTTGGAGCTGATGTTGCGGCGGGAAGGCCTTTTGGATGCGACGCATAGGGCGTTGATACCGCAACCGGTGGATGGTGACTACGCGGTTGTGTTTGAAGGCGGAAGGGCAAAGACCATAAAGAAGGCGGTGAACGAATGAGATTTTCGTTTCCAGCGACGCCGCGGCAAAAACTGATGATGGAGAGCCAGGCGAAGATCCTGCACATTGCGTGCGGAACGAAAACCGGAAAAACGATGGGCTTGTTGGCCTGGCTGGTCGAAGGTTTGTTGAAGGGCGAGGCTTGCAGCTATGTGGGCCCGTGGTTTTTTCGAAGCCAGCGCAGTTTCACGGAAACGAAGAATCTATTGGCGCCATGGATCAAGGCGCGGTCGGTGCGGGCGAACGAAGCGAGATTGCAGATTACCTCCGCTGCCGGCGGCTATCTGGATTTCACTTCGGGCGACAACCCGATGGGGGCGTTTGGCGGAAATTACGACCGCACGGTTCTGGATGAAGCGAGCCGCATGTCGAAGGAAATTTTTCCGGCGGCGCTCACGACGATCAGCGCGACAAACGGAAAGTTGCGGCTGGCGAGCAACGTCGAATTAGGCAGCAAGAATTGGGCGGTTGCGAATTTTCTGCGCGTGCAGCGGATGAGCCCGGAAGAGCGCGCGAAAACGGGCGAAGATTGTTTGACGTTTCCGACAGGTGGCGACGGCCTGGTGTCGGCCGAAGTGATCGAGCTGATGAAGACGCAGATGCCGCTTCCGCTTTACGAAGCGTTGTATCTCGGCCGCGTTCCCGACAGCGATTGCAGTTTGTTCAGGAATCTGGACCGGATTTTTGCCGGGATGGAACGGGACACACCGGCCGAAGGCGTGCGTTATTTCCTTGGTGTAGACCTGGCGCGGAAATCCGACTTCACTTCAGCGACGGTCATCGACTCCGACGGCAATGTGGTGGCGATGGAAAGATTTTCCTTGCTCGACTGGTCGCTGCAGGTCCAGAAAGTCGCGCTACTCTATAGAACTTTCAAATGCGTGAAGTGTGTCGCGGACAGTACAGGCGTGGGAGATCCGGTTTGCGAGCAACTGGAAGGCCTGGGCCTCGAAGTCGAGCGTTACCAAATTACCGTGCCCAGCAGAAAAGCGTTGCTCGAAGAATTGATTCTCGCCTGCGACAACCGCGAGTTCACCGTGCCGGCAACGGAAAAGTTTCGGGTCTATCGCAGTGAGCTGGAAAGTTTTGAATATGTGCTCGACGGCCAGACGGCAAAATACGCGGCGCCCGGGCATGATGACACGGTGTTCTCGCTCGCCCTGGCAGTGCATGCCTATCGCGATGCGCGCGGCGCCGTTTTGGGCGTGCTCGATCTCCTCAAACGGCGCGCCAAGGAGATCGCCGAAGGGATCCGCGATTGGGCCGGCGAATTAGTTCACAAACCAGAACCGAAGCCGGCGCCTATACCCGTTCCGGTGCGTGCGCAAAAAGAAACGCGCGTGGAGGGCGCGAAGCGTTGGCAGGAAGCAGTTCCGCCATGTCCACACTGTAAATCGACTTGCACGGCCTGGCACAGCGATGGAAAAGGCGGCGTGCTAATTCACTGCAGGCAATGTGCCAGAGATGCAGGCAAGGATCCTGGCCCGAACCTTGAGAGCATGTGTCCAGTTTCTGACTGCGGTCTACGATTGCAAATCCGCGGCGGATTTCCCTGGTGCATGAATCATGGGCAATTTATGCAACGTCGGCCGGAAGAGCCAGTGCCACCGCCGGGCATCAACCGCAGGGCGCACTTCGCCAAGCTCGGGCAATACGCTCTTCGCACTTCGCGTGGGAGGTTTTGATGACGGAAGAGACAAAGTCGGTTTGCCCGAAATGCGGAAGCACGCTGATTGTTCCGTTGGCAAACGAAAAGCGCTGCAATCAGTGTGGCCATTCGTTTGACCTGGTGCGCGACCCGATTGCACGTGCAGCTCACGCCGCACGAGAGGCACGCTCTCCGAAAACCGGCTACCAGCCGCACAAGGCTTAGCGATGAATCCGTCTTTTGTGGCTGTTTTGCTGTGGGTCGGCGGTACGACAGTTGCAATCCTCCTCTTTTATTTCTTCATGCGTGCCACGGCAAGAGAATTGTCCGAAAAGTGTCTACCACCCCGCAAGCACGGGCGAGATGCCTGAGGCAGATTAGCATATTAAATATCTTACCCCCCCATAAATCTGCTAGTAGACGGTGATACGTTTATATGAAACCATTTTCGGCATGGCGCAGCCCGCAACACTCACCATCAGCTACACCGGCGGGAGTGGATCTCCGCAGACAATTCCAATTCCCACACCGATAGCCGGCTCCGTCGGCGGCGTAGCGCAAACGGTCATGCCAGCGGATTTCACGCTCGCCGTGAGAAGCATTTATCAGAACGGCGGATTCTGGTATCTCTCTGCAACGGGCGTGAACACTTTCGTTCCCTGGGGATCAATCACTTCGATTACGGCGCAGTGAGCAGGAGCGGATTATGTCGTTGTTCTCAAGAACGGTCGAAGTCGTTGAACCGACACGCGTGACGGACGAGATGCGCTTGGTCGAAATACAAGACCGTCGCCGCGTCGCCGATCACGCCTTCCGCGGCAAATGCGAGGAAGTCGCAAGACAGAGAGCAATGCTTTTTGCCAGTATCCGCGCAATGGAGACAGCAAGGCGGGAATTTTACGCAGCTCAGGAAACCGAGGCGGACGAGCTGATGCGGTTGGGTTTGAGAAAATAGGAGGAAACATGGAAGGCTATCTGGCGACGTTATTGTATGGGTCCCACGATGTACTGGCGGAATTAGACGCACGCGGTCCGGTTGATTTCGTTAAAGCCGAGCCATTCGACACCGGCGCCGCCGACATCCAGGATCCGGTCAGAGAAACCCTCGCTAAGAATGAACGGGACCGGCTCGCGAAGATTGCCGGCCTCGAAGATGCAAGTTGGGATGCACCGCTGATAAAGGCGGTTGAATTGTCGCCTGCATTTCTCGAACGCAGCAACCGGCGCCTCGAGAAAATGCGTGCGGCAGTCGAAAAAGTTTTCGCGGGGCATCCGCAAGAGTGTCGAGAAGCAATTGAAATTGCTCGTTTGGCGCTCATCAACGCGCGCAATGAGGCTCTCACGCTCACGGCGGCGGCATAAAGTTCTGGCAAGTCGAAGTTTAGGAGGGAGACAAAATGGCAACCGCAAGGGAACATCTCGCAGAGGGACACGAGAAATCAAAGACGCATCACCTGGAGATGGAGAAGCACCACCGGGAAATGGCAAAACTCCATCACGCCTTGCACAAGCCCAGCGGTATGGCCGCTGACCAGGACGGTCCACACGCCCAACTCGCAATGCACCATTACGATATTGCGGATCTCCACAAGGCGAAAGCTGCGTATCACGCAGGGGCGGCCGAAGCGTGCGCGAAGGGCATGGATTCTGGCGATTTGAACAAGTTGGCACCAATCGGCATCAGTGGTGTGACGCCGAACAATCCGAATCGCGTGACGCCGGTTCCAAGATTTGGTCAACCCGTGCCGGCAAAAATGAACGTCGATCCACAATTCGAAAAAATGTTCGCGGTCGACGACGCGGAAGAAGAACGATCCGTCACGAAAAGTATTGGCTGATAGCGAGGATTTCAAATGGGAAATTACATCCAGCCGAACAGCGGGAACCCAACGCCCAATCCACAGGTCAGCGTCCAACCGCACCAGCCCGGCGCTGTATCCGGCAATCCGCTGAATTTGAGTGCACCCGTAGCCGTTTACGTCCAGCCAGACACGGCCAGAAGAGCCCTGCAGCCCGGCCAGCTCGCCGGAACCTGGTTGGGCAACTCGAAAAACGGACCGTTCGAAAAAAGTTGAGGAGCGAGAGCGCGATGCGACGCAACGTGCCCGGCCCATTGGCCCAACGCATTTTGTTTCGAGCGGAAACCAAAGAGGAGTCCGCGGCCACGATTGCCCAGAGGCTTGGTCTGCGAATCTCCGCGGTCCTGAAAGTCCTAGACGATCGACAAAAATGCCCAACCCGCGTGCAGGAAACTACCCGCGTAAAAGTCACCTCAATTCGCCAAGAAATGCACGAGGGCAACGGCCTGGGCAACTTCCCGAAGACCCAGTCACGGAAAAGAAGGAAAACAAAATAGGGGGACATGATGAAAAGAGAGCAGCGAAAGGAAAAGATTCGTCGGTTGCAGAGGGAGGAGGTTTTGGAATTGATGACACAGCATAATTGTCATCAGGCGCAGATCGCTCGGATCATGAACCTGACCAAACCCACGGTCCGAAAACTACAACTCGAACTCGGGTTGCCGCCGCGTTTCCCCATCGTTCGCAGCACACCTACGCGGAGATATCGGAAAAATACGTTTGCCAAGAAACTGGTTGACGAAGCCGTGGAGCGCTTTTTCAAGGGCCAGCTCCCCGCAGACACAGATGCACTGGTCAAAGTCATGACCGACTTTCCGGAAAGCGTGCCGGCTCAACTCCAGCACAAGATGAACGCGGAACAGTGGCAGGAATATCGAACTCACCTCGCGACCGGGATCCAGGCGGCGATCCGCGCGCGCGAAGCCCGCCAATACGTGAACTGAAAATGAAGCGCGGTCACAAACTTCCCGCCGAGAGAAAAAGACGCATTCTCGCTGCACTCAAGCGAGGAATGCGCCAAGTTGATGTCGCCCGAAAATTTGACACCAGCGAAAAATCCATTCGTCTGATTCGCCGTCGAGCTGGTCTGCCGGAAATCGCGCGCCGATTGACCGCGGAGCAACGAGCGGGCATTGTCGCCGCCATTCAAACAGGGGAAGGCTATGTCAGCATAGCCCGGCGCTTTCACTGCGACCGGTCACTTGTTTGGAGAATGAGGCGAGCCCTGAATGGGGAAAGGATATGAGCATCACGTACATCAGCCTTCTCGAAAACCGCGAAGCTCGAACTCACCAGCGCCCAGCATCGCCTGGATGTGGCCCGCGCGTTTTCAGGAATTTGATAGCTGCTCGAGTTGCTTGCGGAAGTGTTCCGGGGCAAGTGGCAAATACCGTTCTGTTATCGTGCATGTGAAAAGTCCCATATAGTGGGCAAGACGTGGGAGCAGTAATTCAATGTCGGCCCCTTTCCGGTACCAATCGACAATTCGTTCTACCGCAAATGTGTGCCGCAAATCGTTAAAGCCCGGTTCATACCTGAAACTGTCCATTCGCTGTATCCCAACCAGTTTGCGCACACGCCGAAAATGTACTGTAGCTCGGTGATAGCTGATGCGCCGCCCGCTAAGTGTGGCGAAAACGTAGTCCGTGCTTGAGAGTTTTCGATGACGGAACAGTATTCGTTTCAGGTCAGTTCCGATGGTGATATCCCTACTGGCACCAATACGAGTATTTACGGTAATCGTCGCATTATCGAAATCGATATCAGACCACGTTAGCGCGAGTGCCTCGCTTATCCAGCAACCCGTCGCGTAGAGAAAAACGATCAAAGTTCGAAACATCTCTGGCGTTATCCCAGAAAGTTTTCGTGACTGGATTTCCGGTGCCCTTGCCAACATGGTCCGCATCTGAAGAGGTGTAAAGACATACGCTGTGAAACTTCGGCGCCCGGGTCTACGAGGTGCAGGCATCGGAAGCGCAATTAATTGGTGTCTCGAAATCCAATAGGAGAAGAATGTACGCAGTCGCTTGTATCTGCTTATCCAAGTCTCCCGGCACAGTGGCCTATAGTTCAAAAAGTTCTGCACGTGATGAGTGCGCAGATCGGAAAGCTGTAGCGTTGGATAGAGTCGGGCAAGAGCACGGAGTTCTTTTCCGCAGCAGTCGTACTTTCGCCCCATTAACTGTTTTCTGCGAACGTACGCCTCGACCGCCTCAGATAGCAGCATGCAAATCCTTCAAATCAAAATCGGACACCACCCTTAATTCATCGATGGAGTGTTTGACGTAGTTCCCAATATATCTGGTGGTGGCGTGCCCCAATAAACTTGCAACCTTCCCAACGGGAGTTCCTGAGACTAACAAATGAGTCGCGCACGCATGACGAAGACTATGTGGCCCGTGAGTCACCGAAACGATGCCAAGTTTCAGCATCCGGTTCTTCGTGATGTTGTAGAGAGATGCCTGCTGAATTGGCCCGTAGGGACGCTTCAGGGTCAAGAACAATCGGGGGCATCGACTGGCTGGACGACCCTTCTGGATATATTCCTTCAGTGCATCACGAACATCGGGCAATATAGAAAAACGCTGTATCAGGCGGTTCTTGCTACGCCGGATTGTCAATAGATTCTCTTCAAGGTTCACATCCATCAGATTCAGGTTGTAGACCTCGCTTGCCCGAAGCGCATACATCGAAAGCAAAAGCAGCACCGCACGTGCCCGTAGATCGTTCGGATTGGTTTTGCCAACGCTGTCTATGAGTCGCCGCACGTCGCCCCATGAGGGTCCTTTTCTCACTTTGTCTCGTTTCTTAAGAACTGGCCCGAATATTCCGGGGCTGAGGCCTTTTCGGCACCATCTTCGGCGCTCCGCGAAGCGAAAGAATACTTTCAGATTCTGTGTGTGCGCGGAGACCGTAGTCCCGCACCATCCGATGGCAGCTTTCGAATCAACATATTTCTCGACCTCGGCGGTTGTGATTTGACTAAGAGAGAGCTGCCTCTCTTCCAGCCATTTTAGAAAGCGGTTAAGCTCCCAAACCCTGCTCTGAATTGTTCGCTTAGCGAATCCCAATTCAACACGTAGATATTTGGCAAAGGCAGCCACCCTGCGATCTTTGGGGTCATCCCATTTCAGCGGCTCGATCAGCTTGTTGTGGAACCTCAGCCAAGCTCTTGCGTAGCGCAAGAAATGCTTTCTTGCTTGAGCGCCTGCAGGATACGTAGGATTTCTCTTGCGCCACTTCTCGGCAGAGCACCGAATCTCGGATAGATCAATGCGACGCATCCTGCGGAAATTCGCCCGGACGACAAATTGAACAATGTAAGTTGATGCATCCCGGAGTTTTGCCCGGCTCCGTCCGGCACGAGCAAGGTGTGCTAGAAATTCTTCACGCTGTCTCCGTAAAGGAGCAGCCTGATGTCGTCTCAACGCCTCGGGGCGTCGGATGATTTTCTCCAGCATGAAAGGCAGGCAAGATACGCCAGAACCAAGAAAGATGGCAAGTCATAATCCGGCTTACCATGTGAACGGAATGTGGAAATCGTATTCGGCTGATTCGTGTCTACCCTCACGCCAGAGGGCAGCGAAGGTCTTCAGAGTCCGGCCCGCACGTCGCAGTGAAGGCACAGGTGCCAATCCGGAGGTCCAGGCGATTCTCTTTGGGCATGGTTCTAGTTAGGAACTTGCTATCAATGCCGCTACTTGCCGCAACTGGTTAACAGCGGGTAGAATTCTCGCCATATGGCGGGCCTCCCCTCGGAAGCGTTCCTCACTGCTCGACACTAAAGTAATCTATTGCGGAGACAACTTGGAGCAGCTCAAGAACAGTCGGACGCCTGCATAGATTTGATTTATATTGATCCGCCGTTTACCGCCGTTTAACTCCAACCGCAACTATGAAGTCTTTTGGGGCGGGACAAAAGAGAAGCGGACGGGTCTCCTATAGAATATTGTCGAAAAAGTATTTCCCTAATCCTGTCGATACTTGCTATACACTTATGCAAAACATGAACTCAGAGACCCATGTGGCCATCTTGCTCAGTGGAGGAATGGATTCGGCAGCGTGTGCTCACTACCTCCAAAAAAAGGGACAATTGGTCCATGGAATATTCATTGACTATGGACAAAAGGCAGCGCTTCCCGAACTGAACGCTGCCGAGCGACTGAGCACCGTTTTAGGAATCAGTCTTTCAACAATCCAGGTTAAGACGCCGCAATCCTTTGGGGCTGGCGAGATATCTGGACGAAATGCTTTTCTCGTTTTCTGCGGCCTCTTGGTTGCGGGTGGTCGAGAGGGGTTGGATGCGATTGCTCTTGGTATTCATGCGGGTACCCCATACTACGATTGCAGCCCAGCTTTTCTTGAGATTATCGGTCGGCTCGTCGCTGAATATACTGATGGTCGTACGCGGGTAGCTGCTCCGTTCATCGATTGGACCAAACAGGAAATATTTGAATACTGCACCGATGTTGGGATTCCCATTGATGTTTCCTATAGCTGTGAATCCGGGGAAACGCCGCCGTGTGGCTCTTGCCTTTCTTGTCGCGACCGGAGGATACTTTCTTGCCTATCCTAGCGGAGAGACGCGAGCTAAAGTTTCCGGACGGTACATGCCTTCGGACTCCCATTCTCATTCCGTCCTTTTCAAGCCGTATTCCCAACGTCGAGAAAATCTTCCGCACAGGTGAAGAATTCATAGATGGCCCCATCCTGATAAGCGCCTATGATGTCAAGCACAAGCACCTAAATCCTCCCTTTGATTTGGGGAACGCGATTTTTCTGGATAGCGGCGGATACGAGGCGTCCACTGACTCGGATTTGTCTGACGTAAGTAGTTTGCCTCCGCAGGGCAACGATTGGACAGAAAGCGAACACTTGGGTGTATTGACCAATTGGGTTTCAAAGGTCCCTGCAGTCATAATTAGTTACGACCATCCAAAGGTTCGCTTATCGCTACCGAAACAGATTGCTGCCGCCGCGGACCTTGCTTTGCCGAAGAATGCCCTGAGAGAAATTCTCATAAAGCCGGAAACAGACGATCAACATTTTGTACAGATTGATTCTATTCGGAAGAATATTCATGGCCTTTCAAAATTCGACATAATCGGCGTCACCGAGAAAGAGATCGGCAATTCTGTGTTGGAACGAATGGAACATATCGCAACGATGCGTTTGGCCTTGAACAAGGCAGGAATTGGAAGTCCGATCCATGTCTTCGGAAGTCTCGACACCATCACAACTCTTTTTTACTTCGTGGCAGGAGCCGATATTTTCGACGGGTTGACCTGGCTCCGCTATGCGTTCAAGGATGGCCGGACTTTGTACAGGCAGGACTTTGGGATAACCGACCTGGGCATCGCCGCCAAATTTCCGCGGGTCGAAGCGTTGTGTTGGGCCAGAAACTACCAGTACATGAAGGAAATGGAGCTTGAGATGCGACGTTTCCTCAAAGGAAATGATTTTAGAGTCTTTAAGTATCACGGTGACAAGCTCAAAGCTGCGTTTCAGAGTATCGACGAAGAGGTGAAGGTCTAATGGGCGGTGGGGGTAGTTCATATCGGAATCGGAAGAGCGATCAACTGGCGAGGGATGTGCGCAAAGATGCGGAGGAAGCGGCGGCTGACTACGATGCGCGTCTCGCCGGCTACTTTGGAGAACTTCTTAGTGGCTTCAACGATCGCGACGCTCCACTTGTGAACAGCCGACTCGATGAAATAAAAACAGCGTTGCAGGAAGAGCTTGAGACGACTTTCGATCAGATTTTCGGCGGCTCGGTGGCCAAACACACTTACGTAGATGGACTGAGCGACATTGATTCATTATTGGTTATAAACGAATCCAGGCTGGTGCGTGAGACACCGGAAAAGGTGTTGCGACAGATTGTGAAGGTCCTTCGAAGCCACCTCGGCCAGGGCGCCACCGTTGACCATGGGAGATTGGCTGTAACAGTCGCCTATGACGACGAAATGGTCATCCAGCTTCTGCCGGCCATTCGCACCGAGGCTGGCCTTCGTATCCCATCGGGTCGCAACAACAAGTGGTCGGACATTGACCCGGACCGGTTTCGGAGTGCGTTGATTAAACGGAATGGGGAATGTGGCGGCAAACTCATTCCGACGATTAAGCTCGCGAAGGCCATCATCGGAAACCTTCCTGAGAAGTATCGATTAACGGGATATCACATTGAAAGTTTGGCTGTTGCGGCGTTTAGGGGGTATAAGGGTGAAAAAACGACGACGAATATGCTGCCCCACTTCTTTGAAGGCGCGAAGAATTTGGTCTTGAGCGGTATTCGAGATGTTAGTGGTCAGTCAACTCACGTGGACGAGTATTTGGGGCCGGACAACAGCGAAGTAAGGCAGCAAGTGAGCCACGTTCTTGGTGGAATTACGAAGAGAATGCGCACTGCAAGTGCGGCCCGATCGAAAGGTCAATGGGCAGAGCTGTTCTATGACGAATAGTGGGTGCATGGAATTGAGTGGAGACAACCCAAAGGAATGCCGTCCTGAAATTGATCGCGTTTTGCGAGTGTCGGACATGTTGGTAACGGCTCACGCACATCTAAGGGAGAGGTACGCTCGGCGTGCCTTGATTCTCGATCTAACGATCTTAGGGCTATCGATTTGGCTCACAGCTGTTGTGTTTGTTGAACCGCGCCTGAATCTGAAGCTGACACCAGATGGCCTTGATCCCCAGGTTTGGGTAGGTCTGTTGGGCATAGGTACTTTTTTCTTGTCAATCGTGCAGCTACGGGTTGACTGGAAGGGTCAGTCGGATGCTCACAAGAGATCTTTCGACCTGTATGCGGAAGTCAAGAACGAGTGTAGGTATCTCCTGTCGTCGGGCGGCATCCTAACTCGCGAAATGTGTCAGAGCGCTTTGACGAAGTTCGAACTTGCGAGTGACGTAGGAAGTCAGATTCCTGAAGAGGAATTTCTGAAGCAAAAACGAAGACATTTATTGAAGGTGGCCATGAGCCGCCATCTTGATACGCATCCCGCCGCATCCTTGTTTCTGCTTCGTCTCAAACTTTGGTGGACAAGTAATGTGAAGTCCGAGAAGGAGGATCGAGGTGGGAACTGACGCGGCGGTTGCCTTCTACGCAGCAGCAAAAATCCACCTTGGGGAATCCATCTTTGAATCGGAAATTCAGTGGCAAGCGAGCCGAACTCTCGACAAATTCACCGAACAGGACCTGCTCAGAGAGGCCGCGTGGGTCATTCTTTGCAGTGGGTTTCGCGAGTCTGTAATACGGAATTCGTTCTCCTTTATCTCTTTATGCTTTTGTGAATGGGAATCCGCTGCGGTGATCTCTGCGAGCTCGGAACTCTGCCGTGCCACGGCCTTGGCGGCGTTTAGGAACGAGCGAAAGATAGACGCCATTGTCCGGACCGCCTTGTACATCAATGCGGTTGGATTTGAGGGTTACAAGAAAGAGATTTTGGAAGATCCACTCTTGGCCCTTCGCCGCCTTCCATACATAGGCGAAGTCACTGCCTATCACCTGGCAAAGAACCTTGGCGCCGACGTGGCAAAGCCTGACCGCCATCTTGTTCGACTCGCGGCGTCCCAGGGATTCTATGATGTCCATAGCCTTTGCGCGACTATTGCAAAAGAGACCGGAGATCCTCTGCGTATTGTGGATATTATCCTTTGGCGGTTTCTCGTTCTGAGACACTCACACGTTGGGCGTGTGCGGCCCCAGAATGAATCGGGTTCGCTCTCTTTGTCCGAGTGATGACTGGCAATCTTGGCAGGCCTACTCAAAAACCTCCGGGAAGGTTGCACGAGGGTTGCACGGAGACACCTGTGGACATACTGCTTTTTGACCTGATTCGAAATCGCCTTTGTTTTATTGTGGAAAAGTGGTGCGCCCTGGGTGATTCGAACACCCGACCTTCTGGTTCGTAGCCAGACGCTCTATCCAGCTGAGCTAAGGGCGCAACGAGGCAAGCAACTGATACAAAAATTGTAGCATACGAACCCGCCTCCGCTGAAGCTACGGCGGGATACATCAGGGATCGGTGGCGGGCTGCGCTCGCTGAACGAAGCTGCGGCTGTGCTCTTCGGCGCCGCGCCAGAGGAGCAAGACCAGCGCCACGATCGTGACAACCTCAAATCCTGCCAGGGCCCACTGGTAGCCGAATCGCTCCCGCAGGGCATACTCGATGGTGTTGGTTGGCGCGGCAAACAAAATTCCCAGTTGATACGCCATCCCCGGCATCAGTCCGCGGGCCGCGTCCGCCGCCAGTTCGTTCAGGTGGACGGGAATCACGCCCCACGCGCCCTGCACGCCCATCTGCATGAACACGGTGGCCACGATCAGCACCGGCACGCTGCCGCCAAACGCCCAGAACGGCATCACCAGCAGGCACAGCACCAGCGCCGCCATCATTCCCTTGCGCCGGCCGAGCGATTGCGACAGCGACCCAAAAATGATCGCTCCGATCACCGCGCCGACGTTATAAATCATGGCGATATTCGCCACGCTCGAGGGCGCCACCTTGTGAATTTCTTTCAGAAAGTCCGGATACAAATCCTGAGTGCCGTGGGAGAGGAACATCATGAACACCATCAGCACCACCAGGTACAAAAAGCGTTTGTAGTTCTGCCCCACCACTCGCAGCACGTCGCCCATGCTTCCAGCGCGATGATGCTGCCACGCCTCTGATTCCGGCACTTTGGTGCGAATGTAGAGAGCCAGCAGCGCCGGCAGAGCGCCCAACCAGAACATCGGCCGCCAGCCCCACGCAGGCAGCACGAAACGCGCGGCCATCGCCGCCAGCAAATAGCCGATCGAATAGCCGCTCTGCAAAATGCCGCTCAGGATGCCGCGCCACCGCGTCGGGGCCGCCTCCATTGCCAGCGAGGCACCCACGCCCCATTCGCCGCCCATGCCAATACCGAACAACGCGCGAAGAATCAAGAACACGGTGTAGTTGGGAGCGAACCCGCAAGCCAACTCGATAATCGAAAAATAGATTACGTTGGCCATCAACGGGATGCGGCGTCCATAACGATCGGCAAGCAGCCCGAAAATAAAGGCTCCGACGGGACGCAGGGCCAGCGTAGCGGTGGTTGTAAATACAATGGCCTTTTTGGTGACGCCGAACTGGTGGGAAAGCGTGTCGTAGAGAAACACGATCACAAAAAAATCAAACGCATCCAGCGTCCAGCCGAGAAATCCGGCCAGCAGGGCGTGGTGCCTGCCTTTTTGCGGCGCTGCGTTGGTCATTTCAGGAGATTTGCCATTCCCCGGGCTTGGGCATCAGGCGATACAATGCCACACCACTTGCCACGCACACCAGCGCGAAAAATAGTCCTGACCCGAGTTGCCCAAAGCAGAGCTGCCCGATGCTGAAGAGTGCGGTGTATACGAAAATACAGCCAATCAACCAGCTGGAAAGATTTTTTCCCAGATCCCGAGTCGGTTCGACGTTGCCGCTGGCACGCGCCACGGGGCCCCAGCCGCGGACATCCGGGCGAACTTTGCGGTAAAAATCCACCAGTGTTTGTTGCGGCTCGGCAGGCGTCAGCAGCGTAACGGCCAGCCATACCAATGTGGTTACACCCGTGGTGCACAAAGTGGTCTTCGCGAATACGACGGGATCCGAACCTTCGAACGGCGCAGCCCGCCCCACCAGGCTCATCCACAGCGAATGGCTGTGCAGAGCCAGCGTGGTCGCCAGCGCCGCGGCCATTGCGGAAATCTCGCTCCACGCATTCACCCGCCACCAATACCAGCGCAGCAGATACACGCCGCCGGTGCCCGCGCCCAGTTCCAGCACAATCTTCCAGCCTTCGCTCACCGATTGCAGTTGCATGGACACCCAAGCCGCCGCAACCACAAGGAATATCGTCGCCAGCCGCGATGCGTTGACGTAATGCTTTTCGCTGGCATCTTTTTTCACGAATCGGCGGTAAAAATCCTCGACAAGATAGGAGCTGCCCCAATTCAACTGCGTCGCCACCGTGGACATGAACGCCGCCATGAACCCGGCCAGTAAAATTCCGAGCAGCGCGTGCGGCGTGTGCTGCGTAGCCACCAGCATGTACCCGCGTTCCGGCTGCGCGAGTTCGGGGTAAAGCACCACCGCCGCCAGTGCTGTGAGAATCCACGGCCACGGCCGCAGAGCATAATGAGCAAGATTGAACCACAGCACGGACAGCAAGCCGTGCCGCTCATCGCGTGCGCTGAAAATCCGTTGCGCAACATAGCCTCCGCCGCCCGGCTCCGCGCCCGGATACCAGAACGCCCACCACTGCACGGCCAGATGCACCACGAAGGTGATTACCGGCAGGGTCCACAACGCTTCGCCGGTTAGCCCGCGCGAGAAATCAGGCAACAGCGCGGTGATGTCGCTGGCGTGAGGTCCAGCCAGACTCCGCTTCGTCGCCAATTTCTCCAGCAGTTGCGGCATCCCGCCCACCGCGTGCACGCCATACCAGGCCACGGCAATCACAATCGCCATCTTCAGCACAAACTGAAACAGATCCGTCCACAGCACGCCCCACAAACCGCCCAGCGAAACGTAAATTCCCGTGAACGGCATCAGAAAAAACACGCAGATCGCCAGGGCCTTCGCGTCGCTGATCCCGAGCGAAGTGCTGATGATATTCACCATGGCCTTGGTTACCCACCCGAGGATCAGGCAGTTCATCAGCAAGCCCAGGTACACAGCGCGAAATCCCCGCAGAAATGCCGCCGGCTTCCCGTGATAGCGCAACTCCGCAAACTGCACATCGGTGATCAGTCCCGACCGCCGCCACAACCGCGCAAACAGAAAAACCGTCATCATCCCCGACGGCAGAAAGCTCCACCACAGCCAGTTCCCTGCCACTCCCTGCGTATACACCAGCCCGGTGACCGCCAGCGGCGTATCCGCGGCAAACGTCGTCGCCACCATCGAGGTTCCGGCAAGCCACCAGCTCACCTGGCGCCCCGAGACAAAATAATCCGCAGTGCTTTGCGCCGACTTCCGACGGAAATACAACCCCAGAATTAATGTGATCAGCAGGTAGCCCGCGATGGCGGCCCAATCGAGCGCTGTTAGCGACAATGTGTTCGTTTCCCCTGTTGAAGCAATTCGCGACTCGAACTTCCCTGACTATTGCGTGATGGGCGCACGCGCGGCACGCCCCGGCAATACATTCTCGACCAGCTTTCCGTCCATGAGCACCGGAACGCCGTTCACGAGTACGAAGAAGATGCCGGCAGAATATTGCAACGGCTCCTCGAAGGTGGCCTTGTCAATGATCGTATCGGGATTGAAAACGGTAATGTCCGCATCGGCGCCAACGCGAATGCGTCCTTTATCCTTGAAAGCCGGCGCGCGCTTCTCCAATCGCATCGCGGGCATTAATGTCATCTTGCGCAGCGCCGTCATCAGGTCCAGCGCTTTTTCCTCGCGTACATAGTGTCCAAGCACTCTGGAGAAAGTCCCTTGGCCGCGTGGATGCACTCTGGCGCCGGTAATCATCATGCCATCGCTGGCAATCATGACGATCGGATTGCTGACCGCGGCACGCGCCGCGCTTTCCGGAATCGCGTAAATCACTACGGCTCCGCCCTCGGCCCGGTATTTTTCAAATGTCTCCGCCGTCAGCCGCTCACCGGTTTTCGCCCACTGGATGTCCTTGAAGGTAATTCCCATGCGCTCTTGCCACCCAGGATCGAATAGCGCGGATTCCAGGCCCGTGCTCGCCGCGACATAGGGATAACATTCCGTGGTGACGTCGAGTCCCCGGTGCTGCGCGCCCTCCACCAGTTGTATAAGTTGCGGCGTCTCCTTCAATCCGATGCTGGTAATGTGCACTACATGCAGCGGAGCCCCGGTCGCAGCGGCCGCGGCAATCACTTCCTCCACTGCCGCCAGACCGGTGGACGGTTCTCCTGTCCCGCCGAATCGCACATGAACGTGCACTGGAGCCTGATAGCTCGCCGCGATCCGGAACATCTCAATAATTTCCTGATGCGTCGCGGCCTCTGTGTAGTTGATCCCCATTCCTACGCCAAGAGCGCCTGCCTTCAGTCCGGCTTCCATTGCCTGCTGCATCGCGCGCAGTTGCTCCGGCGTAGCGGCCTTGTGAGCCGCGGCTCCTGTGGGCAGCCATTTCCCGGGATCGTTCATGACCCGCATGCGGATAGGGATGTGCCCGACACTCACACCGAAGTTGATCAAAGTTTTTCCAGTGCGCCGCGCATACCAGCCGGAAACATCCTCTGTTCCAACTTCCAGCTCCAGCGAAGTAGTCACGCCATCGTGAGCCTGAAATTCATAGTTACGCGGCTCCTGGCCGTGCTCATGCAAATCAATAAAACCGGGAGCGACCACCAGGCCGTGCGCATCGATGTTCTGTTTTCCCTGAAGCGGTTTCTCGGAAATTTCAACAATCTTGCCGCTGCGAATACCGACGTTGCGCATCGCATCGAGGCCCGATTCCGGATCCATTACCCGGCCACCGGAAATCACCACGTCCAGAGTCTGCTGATCCGCGGGCCCGGCTGGGACCTTGGGGGTTTCCAAAGCGAGCCCTGCCAGCAAAGCTGCGAGAGCAAATGCGCAGAGCAGAGTTTTTATCATTAGAACGCCGCACCCCGGAAGAATCGCCGCCTAGTTTCCCTGCGATACTCCGTTCTGTCAAAGGGTTTATGAATCGTTTCAATGCTGGCGAATTCTCATCCCAGATAAAGAAAACCCCGGCTCGCTGGGGGCAACGAGCCGGGGTGGGGGTACATCCTGAGGGGGGGCCTGAGGAAATTCAATCTCGTTTAGTGGGTGACCACATTTTCCTGCGTGGCCAGCACGCAAATCCGCTGCAATTCTTCGTAAGTGAAAAAGCGCTCTTCGATGTGGCCGGCGCGTTCCACATGGCCAATTCCCGTCTCCTGGGAAATGCGGCCAATCTCCGCAACGGAAAGTCCCAAAAGGTATGCCGCGCGCGACTGGGTGACGTACTTCGGTATATGATTATCCATTTTCTGTTCTCCCCTCATGCTGGAATCAGTGCCATTCCGTCTTTTTCCACCGTCAGGATCATCGCCTTATAAATGTCGATGTCCCATCCATCGCCTACCCGCATGCGCACCGTCTCCCCGCCTTCTTTCAGGAGCCGTCCGCGCAGCGGAACCTTGATATCCCCAAGCGCGACCTGCAAAACCACCGCCTGTCCCAACCATGCGTTATACCCTGCTTCCATTGGGTCTCCCTCGGCGATGAATTGGACGCATCTTGCATGGGTAGAATCGCTTCTGAGGCAGTGTCCAGCAATGGTACAGCGAGGTTACCGGACTAGTATTTAAGTACTGCCCGCCCGCAAAGGCCCTTTTTTGAGCATTTCTTACGCGGGTACTTTGGTACCTCTTATTCGGGACGCCTGAGCCATCGCCCTCCCCCACAGTCTTTGAGATTCTTATCCCCGTGAAGAAACGTTTTTACTTTCCACCCGCTTTACCGCAACCCGACGAGGCCCGCCTGGGCGTCAGCCTGGCGCTTGGCGGTGGTTTCGCCCGCGGCTACGCGCATCTGGGCGTCTTGCGCACCCTGCGCGAGAACGGCATTCCGGTCACTTCCATCGCCGGCAGCAGTATTGGCAGCATCCTGGGCGCGGCTTATGCCAGCGGAGTGCCCTTGCCGCGCATCATCAGCAAGTGCCGCGAGATTCGTTTCCGTGATTTCGCCAAGTGGCGGGTTTCGCGCTTTGGCCTGGCCAGCAACGAACGCCTCGGCGCCCTGGTGCAGAAGCTCTTCGGCACAAAACAGTTTGAAGACCTGACCATTCCGCTGGCGATTGTCGCCACGGATTTGGGCACAGGCGATCCGGTCGTCTTCCGTCAGGGCAACCTCGCGGAGGCAATACGGGCCAGTTGCGCTTTCCCCGGTCTTTTCGAGCCCATACAAATCGGCACCCGCTGCCTGGCCGATGGCGGCATTGTGGCTCCCGTGCCAACCCGCGCGGCCCGCGAAATGGGCGCTGATATCGTTGTCGGCGTATCCGTGGGGCTCCATGACGGCCAACGCGGCGCGCCCACGAACATCTTTCAGGTGGTCAGCCGGGCGGTAAGCGCTGCGCAGAAGCATCAACTGGAGGCCTGGGAGCGCCACGCCGACCTGGTCCTTCGGCCGGCGGTACAAAACCTGGCCTGGGACGATTTCGACCGCATCGACGAAGCCATCGAGGCGGGCAGCGCTGAAGCGCGATCCGCAATTCCCCGCCTGAAGGTATTGCTGGAGCGCCAGAACGACATGCAATCTCCGTTCGGCAAGCAGGGGGAAGTCATGTTGGCGGAGGCGCTGCGATGAACTACCGCGGCTGGTGGCTGAATTTGATGGGCGGCGCCGTCACCGCATGGCAGGAAAGTGGCGAGAATCCGTTCCTTTTCTGCTACCTTATGGGTAGTGGGACATTTTCCAGCCTGCGTTCCCACCAGTTGATATCAATCCGCGTTCCCGTGAGGAATGAGCCGCTTTGTTGGAATCCATCCGTCACTTGCTCCACACGCTCTTCGATGTACAAGGACTAATCCAGAGCGCCGGTCCTGCGGCTCCCCTGCTCGTCTGCATCATAGTTTTTATCGAAACAGGTTTTTTTGTTGGCTTTTTCCTGCCTGGTGATTCCCTTCTGGTCACCGCAGGTGTCTTTTCCGCCGCCGGCTTCATTCCCCTCAAGTGGCTGCTTATCCCCGTAATGTTTTGCGCCATCGCGGGTGACCAGATAGGCTACTGGATCGGCAGATTAGCAGGGGTAGCGATCTATAAGCGCGAAGATTCATTCTTTTTCAAACGGCGGCACCTGCAGCGCGCTCACGACTTCTACGAAAAATATGGCGGCAAGACTATCATCCTCGCCCGTTTTATCCCCATTATTCGAACCTTCTGCCCGCCCGTAGCCGGCGCCGCGAAGATGTCCTATTCTCGCTATCTCACCTACGATATTTTCGGTGGAATGATCTGGGTCGGAACGATGATCCTCGGCGGTTACTTCCTCGGCCGCACCATTCCCAACATCAGCCAGCGCATTCATTACGTCATCCTCGTCGTGATTGTCCTCTCGCTTCTACCAGCTGTCATCAGCATTCTTCGCGCCCGCCGCGAAACAGATGTTCCCGCTTCCTCCCCCGCCATCACGCCAGAGAAGCCCTAGCCCATGCCCAAATTGCGCGCTGTAATCTTTGACATTGGTCGAGTCCTGATTCGGGTGGATATCCAGCGAGTGAAATCCGCGCTGGCCCAAGGCCTGCCCTTCACTCCGGAAGAGCTGTGGTCCGCCATAGAAAAAGATCCCCGCTGGCCCGATTGGCAGGAAGGCCGCATCTCCCCTCGCGATTGGCACCTGCATCTGTGCAAACGGTTCAATCTGCCACTCGATTTTGAGCAGTTCAAGAACGTCTGGAATTCCGCGCTCGATCCCGAACCGATCCACAAGACTTCTCTATTCGCAGGCCTCGCCAGGAAGTATCGCCTCGGCCTGCTCTCCAACACGGATCCGATCCACGTCGAAAAACTCGAGTCCACCTACGACTTCTTCGCCCATTTTCCCAAGCCAGTCCGAACCTATTCCTGCTCAGTAGGCGCCAGCAAACCCGACCCTTTGATCTTTCGAGAGGCACTCAAGGCCTGCAAGGTACGCGCCGAGCAAACCGTCTATGTGGATGACATCCTGGCCTATGTCGAAGCCTCCCAGCGCCTCGGCTTCACCGGAATCCATTTCCAGTCCCCTTCCCAGCTGTACACCGACCTGAGGCAGGCGGGCTTGAAAGTGGAAGATTCTTGCACTACGTAGGAATTCATCGCAGAAGTTCCCACTCGCGTAAAGATTGCAGGAACTAGTACTACCTGCCCTCACGGGCAGGCTCAGTAACTGGCCATCTGGCAAGTACTTAGACCACTCATCCTCTCCACCCCATGACGGCAGTTCGCTTGCACATAAGGGAAACATAACAGCATCCGGCAGCCGCTAAGAGCTGCCTTTCTGAAATTCGAATGATTACCCGAATGGGTGAGGAGAAAATATCTACTATGTCTGAGATCCCTGAATACACGAATACTGATAGGGGTGGCTCCTGGCAAATGCCGGCGATCGCCATTCTGGCCCTGATTGCGCTGGGCGGGCTATTCTTCGGCTGGTCGAACTCGGCCAAGATGGACGCCGCCAAGCAGTCCGTCACCGACCAGGTTAAGGCTGTGCAGACCGCTACACAGCAGGACCTGACCGCAATGAAAGACCGGCTGACCACGGATGAAAAGACCAACACCGACCTCCAGGGCGATCTGAAGGTTGTCACCGACAGGCTCAAGATTACCCAGAGCCAGCTGAAGAAGGCTCGCACGGAAGCCGCGCAACTCAACACGGAAACCACCCAGAAGCTCTCGGCTCTGGATACCTCCGTGCACACCGAACTCGCGACCAAGGCGACCACAGATGACGTGAAGACCGTGGACACCAAGGTCACCACCGTCAGCACCAATCTGGACAAGACCAACAATGATCTCAGCATGGCCCGCAGCGAGTTGGGGACTTTGATTGCCAAGAACCACGACGAAATCGATGTGCTCCGCCGCATGGGCGAGCGCGACTACATCGAATTCACCATCGCCGGCAAGAATCAGCCCCAGAAGGTGGGCAATGTCACCGTCGAGCTCAAGGGCGTGAACGAGAAGCGTAACCGCGCGAACCTCGTCGTAGTCCTAGAAGACAAGAAGCTTGAGGAAAAGAACCGCAACATCAACTCGCCCATGATCCTCTATCCGACGGGTCAGCGGGCCCCCCAGGCCGAAGAGTTGGTCATCAACAAGATCGGGAAGAACTCGATCAGCGGCTATTTGAGCGTGCCGAAGTCGGGCGCGCAGCCGGCGACGTCCGCCTCCAAGTCTGGTAACTAACAAGAACGATCAAATCGAACCAAGGGCGGGGAGCGACAGCTTCCCGCCCTTTTTTGTTTTGGCCCTGCCCCGCTTGCCTTTGCCGGCCGCAATCCTCACACTGGTCGCAGCCTTTTTTTTATTCGTGGCTATCTTCCGGTTGACACGCCTGGAGTCTGCGCTTGCGCTCGAACACGACCGTTGTTTATTGCTCGACAGACAATCTGATCACTACGACGAACAAGGCACTGAGCGGCTTTGCCGATTTCCTGGAGGGTCTGGGCGAAGCGAATATTCCAGTCGTGCCTGTCACCAGCCGCAGTCGGCTCCAGTTTGACGCCACCATCCGCAAATTCGGCTTCGGCCACCCATTCCTTGCAGAAGGCGGCTGCGGCGTTTTCCTTCCCGAGGACTACTTCCACCTGAAGCCTCCTCGTAGCGTCCGCCTGGGGCGCTTTACGTGCATCCCAGCGGCATCTCCGCAGCCGGCCGCGGCAGAAATGCTCGATGATGTGGCGGAAGAAACCGGTATCGAAGCCGTGGCGTTGCGCGAGCTTTCTCCGCGGGAACTCTCGCAAAACACCGGATTGCCGCAACGCGAAGCGGAGCTCCTCCGCCAGCGCGATTTCGACGAATTGTTCTTTTTTGCCGGGGCCTCGGATGCCGATATTGAGCGCTTCCGGCAAGCCGCTGCTCAACGCAAGGCCCAGGTGCGTCCTAGCGGAGGGCTCTGGTCGCTGGCAGTCGGTGCGAACCTCGCCTCCTGTGTGCGCGATCTCTCCCACCTCTACCAGCGATCCTTCCGCGCCAATCCTCACAACATCGGAATCGCAACCTCGGAAGAAGCCGCGGAGCTGTTCCCCGTTTGCGACCGCTGCCTGTTGCTTTCCGGGCGCGAACCTGTGGCGGCCGAGTCCGCAACCAAATGCAAAATCTTGCCGCTTTCCTCCGCGGATACATGGCCTGTGGCGCTCGAGATGATTTTGAGCCGCGAACTCTAGCCGCGCATCGCTTGGGGCCAACCGACAGACTTACTCCGTCGCAAAACACCTAAAGGGTTTGGAAGCATATTGGCCAAAGTGTGCCGAAACTTGCACACCGCTTGCTCCAATTCAACACCCGAGTCCTGGGAACCATCCCAAATGCTTGAAAAATAATGGTAATGATGGTACTAAAACCACGCTCCAAATTTGGCCTCCTGATTGCTCCCGTCTCCTTCGTTCGCTCAACTCATCGTGCTTGGGAGCCCCTATGGCCTGGATGCGTCGCATGTTCGGTGTACCTGCTTCGGAAACACAAATGGGCTTGACGCTGGCTCTCTGTATTTTTTCGATGAGCCTGATGGTTGTCGCCCTGATTTGGCAAGCCCAGGTGATCGCCAAGCAGAACGCCGTCATCCATATGATGGAATCGAGATTCGGCGGCTGAACGCCGCATCCTTTCCTTTTTCGATACTTGAAACCCGCCTTTCTTTTTCTTTTTCCTGACTTTCCGCCCGCATTGTGCTTGAATTCTCTCTACGGGGGATTTCCTGAGGGAGATTCGTGTGAAACGCATCGTTCTAGTTTTAGCCGCGGTATTTTGTCTGTCGACATTTTCCGCCGCCCGGCAGGCTCCGGCGCCGGAATCGTCCACCAATCCTTCAACGCAGCACGCGTCGAAGCATCATCAGAGGCGACACCACTCCAGAAAACACAACGGCAAGCACCAGCACGCCTCACATAAGCCCACAGCTTGATAAAGCGCGCTCACTGCAATTTGGCGTGGTAAAAACTAGGCGAGACTCGCCGCAGGCCGGCGAGTAAACCAAAATCTGACGAGACCAAATAAGAAGAGGGCCCTCCATGAGGGCCCTCTTTTTTCTTTTGCTGCGTCGCTTAACGAGCGGATTAGCCTTCAACCGGTTCGTTCGCGACTCGCACCGCAAGAGCGGTGTGCTCAGCTGTCTTGCGCTTCTAAGCCCGGTGGATTCATGCAACCCTCCGGAGCTCCAGGAGCTCACGGTTTTCTTGTACGCCCGCGGGTTGCGCGGCGCAAGCGAAAAGAAAATAAAAACGCGGCCCAGGGTATCTCGCCCATTCTCAGCGCATTGACTTGTGGATTTCTTGGAAGCATTTGGCTCTGTTGACATCCTTGCGGAAGAGTAGTCACACATCGAAAACCGATCCCTCCGGCAACAACAGAATGTGATGAAGTGGAGGTCGCCCCGGCCGTGGTAGCGTTTCAAAGGGTTGCGCGTCAAAGTCAAAACCCACACCCTTGTGGTTTTCAAGGGTGCGGCACCCAAGTCTCGTACCTTACATACTTAGTACCCGGATGATATACTCCCTCCGTGCTGGGGAGCGGAATAATTTCTGAAAATTCTCTGGCCCACCCGCCTGCTGGTCAAGGAGTGAGATTCCAGAATGGAACAAATTAGTTTGTCACTTTACTGGAAGGAGCCAAGGCGAAGCCGTGATTGACCTGATTCTGCGTGACTCCGAGTTGCATCCTAGCATCTTTACTTGGAGAGGCCCTCTCTTGCTCTCTGCAATAGAAGACTGGGAGCGCACGCGGTCACTTTCAGTCCCAAAAGACTTGAAACAGCTTTGGTGTCTCATGGGCGGAGGTGATCTTTTTGATGATTCCGAGACAATACTCCAGCCTCTTAGTGGTGAAGAATATGACCTCATTGAACCCGTGACTTCAGTTCTTTGGACAGAGGGGCTTAGCAGTGATTATTACGTGTTTCACAGAGGCATAGTGGACTCGGTCTTTCGAAAATATGACGGAGCACTCTTTTCTCTGGCACCGTTTGATCTTGCTCATATGCCCCAATATCTAGATCTCGATGACTGGTACATGAAGACATTGCGCTCCGTTTATGCGGAACAATATGGCTTAGAGACTCTGGTCTAAACAGCGGTACATTCGGAATGCGCCTAGTAGGTAATCCGGACCGAATCAATGGAATCACAGGCTGGCGCGCCCTTGAAGGGGTGAGACGAATTTGGGTGCCGCACCCTTATGGTTTTCAAGGGTGCGGGTTTTGACTTTTTCCCCGGAACCTGATCGGCCCAACTCTGGATCGAATAGTTGACCGAAGCAACAAAATACTCGCCTATCGGCAGATAGCCGAAAAGCACTTGTCTAAACTTGTCTGACCTAACCCCGCCCCGGCTTTCGAGCGGTCCCCGAAATAAGTAAGCAGAAAATTACTTGATGAAAAGAGTTTCCCGAAGCTGATCGCGGCCCACGAACGACTTCATCGTGCGGAAGCGGCCGAAAAGATCCTGAATCTCGCGGTTTTGATAAACCTTTTGCGCCGGGAAGATTGGCTTCGCGGACAACACTTGCAGCGTCGTCGTATCCGCCACGCGATACCTCTGAAATCCCGCCGGCTTTTTGCTGTGAAACATCGCGAACACCACGCCGCCCGGACGCAGCAGATCCGTCAACTGGCCGATCATCAGCTTGGCCAAGGCGGGCTCCATGTAATCCAGCACGTCCCATAGCAACAGCGCGTCAAACGATGCCGGCTGGTATTGCAGGTTCTCCTCCAGAAAACGCTTGGCCCGAGCCTCGGGCAACCGCTCCGCATACGATTCGGGAGTGGCTTCCCCGCCAGCCCTCGCTTTGGCGTCTTCTTCCGCCAGGAACTGCGACCAGTCGCGCAGAATATCGTCCGAAGTGACGCGGAAACCACGCTCAATGAAAAAAGTCAGCGTGGTCTGCCACGCCGGCCCCAGGTCGAGCAAAGTGCCGCGACCCAGCCCATCCAGGTTCCAGAGGAACTCCTTCAGGCCGTTCGAGCCACGAGACGTTTCCTGCGGCTCCGGCGCGCGATTCGTTCCGACCGCCAACACCGAGCCGTTGCCATTGTGTACGCTGCGTGCACCGGCAATCGGCCGCGAACCCTCCCGCGCCGTCTGCGTGCCAAGTCCAATTCCAAGCTTGTTCAGGAATCCCATGTTTTCAGTCCGCCCCTGCTACCGCCGCGCCCGGAGCAGTTCTCTCCGGGCTGGCCTCCGCATCCTTTGGTTTTGCGTTCTCGAATTTTTTCGCAGGAGTGTTTTCGGCAGGCCGCGATGGCGCCTTCCCGGCTTCCACCTTTCCGCGGAACTCCGCCCCATCCTCGATCGCGATGCGTGCCGAGCGAATGTCGCCATTCACTTTCGCGGTATGCCAGATCTGCACGCGTTCCGAGCCGTCCAATCTCCCCTCGACCCGCCCACGCACCACGATCTCTCGCGCGTTGATGTCGGCTTTCACACTGGCGTTCGGCCCAACCGTCAGCACGGCGTTGCTGAAAGTCACTTTGCCTTCCACGTTCCCATCAATGAAGAGATCTTCGCTTCCCGTAATCTCACCCTTGATCCGGATGCCCTGGCTCAAACACGCCACTGCGTTCGAAGAAGTCGGAACACTGGCCGGGGGCTTGGAACTTGCAGGCCCCAAAGCAGTAGGAGTGGGAGTAGTGGAATTCACAGGACCTGTGGAAATCTCGTTGGGATTTTGCGGCCGCCCATCTTCTTTTCGCCACATAAGGACACCTCGACGTTTAGGTTAGAGTCTCCAAAGTCGCTTATCGAGGGCTGGGAGATTGCTGCGACTCAGAAAGGATAACATATTACAGCACTTAATCAGTGTAAAGAGGAATGCGAGTTGCTTCCCGAAAGAATGTGACCTGACGGTCCACAGGCATTTCACTCCACTGCGGAAACGAAAACCAATTCCCTTCTCTTATTTTTCGCCTGCCCCCGGTCGGCCGCCCTCACGGAACGCCACCAGCATCCCCACAATTTCGTGCATAAACAGCTCCTCGGATTTCCGCTTCTCCCACCAGTGGTCAGGGTCGAAATCCCCGTCGTGCGCACCGGCCACCGAAACGGCAATCCCCGGCGGAAAAACCTTTGCAAAAATGTGGCGCGCACGCCGCGCGTGATAGTTTGAGGTCACCACAATTACACTTCGAAAATGGCGTTCCGAACACAGTCGAGCCAGAGCCGCGGCTTCCTCCAAAGTGCTGTCCGCATCGTGCGGAAACCGGATGATCTTGTCTCTTGGAACGCCGCGCTCGATCAGGTCATGCTCCTGGAGCTCCGCCACACCGGCGCTCGGACGCAGCCGCCTTCCACTGGCCACTACAACAGGAGCAATACCATGCCGTATCATCTCCGCCGCGCGAGTCGCGCGGTCCGCATAAAAATTATCGTCGCCCAGAAGCAGCAGCGCATCGGCATGTGCCGCAGGCTCGTCAATCACCCACGATTCGGCTGCAAACCGCATGATCGGATGCCGCGCCCAATACACAATTGCACAGAGCACCACCACAACCACCAGAATGATCAGGCTGATCAGCGCGCCGCCGCGTTCCGAATTGCCCCGCGCTGAAATTCTCATGTGTTGGGATCGACCGCGCGGAGCTGTTCAGCGGCCTGCTCCGGCAGCAATGAATTGAAATAGACTTCCTTGATGCTGTACGACTTGCTGCGCTTTTCCAGGATCGGCATGATCTCGATGTGCCAGTGGTAATCCTCGGAGAGTGTCTTCCAGTAACCGGAAAGCTCGCCCTTCTTGTTCCGCGTATTCGGCGCCGTATGCACCACCAGGTGAAATGAGGTGGCGATCTTCTCCAACCGCCGCAATACCCGGCCCACCAGCGCCGCCAGTTGCCGCCGATTCGCGCCAGGCCTCGGCTGCTCGAAAAGATGGTTGTGCCGCCGGTGCAGGATCCAGATTTCGAACGGCACGCGCGAAGCATACGGGCATAGCGCGTAGTAATCGCCCTGGACGTCCACGATGCGCTTGCCCTGCTTTTCTTCCTGGCGCACGATGTCGCAGAACACACACCGCTCCTTGTCCTTAAACCAGTCGTGGGCGGAGGCGAGTTCGTACTTGATGCGCCGCGGGACGAAGATCGTTGCCGTCACCTGCGAGTGGGCGTGCGTCCATTCCTGCCCGGCCTGCGGCCCTTCGTTCTTGAAAACGGTCACGTACTTGAACCGCGCATCCTTCTTCAGGTCGGCAATCCGCGATCCCCAGACGCCCAGAACATGATCCAGCTCTTCGTCGCTGAAACTCGAAAATCGTTTGTCGTGCTGCGGCGTCTCCACCACCACCTCGTGCGCTCCCAGGGGACCCATCTTGTCGTAAATCCCCTCCGCGGCGCGCCCCGGATCGTTTTCCACGCGATACAACGGCTCCGGATGAGGCAGCACTCGAATCTGCCATTGACCATCCGAAGGCCACGACAATATCGTTTTCGCGCTGTCGATCGCTGGAGGATCGAACGGACAGCCCCCTTCGCCATCCTCGGGGCGTTCCCGCTGCCCGGATACAACCCAACTCTGTGTGACGGGATCTCTGCGAATTTCCATGGAGTTTTCTAGCGCGTGTAGCGCGTGGGAGTAAGCCCTTCACAGTCTCTTTTGCCAACTGCCGGATGTCAAGGATTCTCGCCCTCTTTGAGTCCCGCAAGCCTGGCAATCCATTCGGCAGGTGAACGAGCGTGATATTCTCAACTACACCACGATGAACGATTCTGAATTCATGCAAATCGCGCTGGAAGAAGCTCGAGCCTGCGCCGAAGCCGGCGAAGTTCCCATCGGCGCGGTGCTTGTTTATCGTGGAGAGATTCTCGCTCGCGGCGGCAATCGCACCATCCGCGATTGCGACCCCACCGCGCACGCCGAAATCGTGGTTCTTCGGGAGGCCGCAAGCAAACTCGGCAACTACCGCCTCGCGGAAACCACTCTTTACGTAACCCTCGAACCCTGCGCCATGTGCGCCGGCGCCATCGTCCAGGCCCGCGTCCCTCGCTTGGTCTACGCGGCTGACGACCCAAAAGGAGGCGCTTTCCGTACCTGCTTCGAACTGCTCACCAATCCCAAGCTCAACCACCAGGTCGAGGTCACCCCATCCGTGCTAGCCGCCGAGGCCACTTCCCTTCTCCAATCCTTCTTCGCCGCACGCCGCTAACTTTCCCGAACTGCTCTGATTCTTCCCCGTGATCTGTGCCCAACGCGGCATAGCCCGAACGCCAACCTCTCTGCTAAAATATTGTCTCTGACCGCGGAGAGGTGACTGAGCGGTTGAAAGTACTCGCCTCGAAAGCGAGCGTGCGGGAAACCGTACCGTGGGTTCTAATCCCACCCTCTCCGCCATAACTTCACCACTAGTTTTCTTCTCTTTCTGGAACGTTCGACATTTCGATTGCTCGCCGCTTCGTCAACTACATGCATGGGGATGTCCGCTCGCGGAATTTGCTTGGTGCGGGCCGGCTGGATCGGGCTGTTCTTGCGGTGAAATGGCTTAGTAAATGTTTGCTTGGGAGTTGCGGGTTACACCGTGAAAGCGGGAGCTGTGCTCCCGCACTCAAAAGGGCTTCGTTAGCGCAGAGAGTCTAGCGACAGGCCGCGGATGGAAGCATCGAGCAGTTGGATTGTGTGGACTACCGGGATGCGCTGGTTGGCTTTAGCAAGTGCGGATTGCAGTTGCAGCAGGCAGCCGGGGTTTCCGGTGGCAACGACGTCTGGTTGAAGCGGGGCGATGAGGCGCGCTTTTCGGTCGCCGAGTTCGCTGGCGGCTTCGGGCTGGACGAGATTGTAGATTCCCGCGGAGCCGCAGCAGATGGGCGCTTCGGGAATTTCGAGTAATTGGGTGCCGGGAATTTGCTGGAGCAACGCGCGGGGTTGCAAGCGAACGCCCTGGGCGTGCTGCAAGTGGCAGGAATCGTGGAAAGCGATGCGGGCCTGGAGAGGCTTGCGCTCGGCGCGCGGTGGGAGCTCGGCGAGAATTTCGCTGATGTCCTTGCACTTGGCGGCGAAACGTTTGGCGCGCTCGGAATAGCTGGGATCATCGCGGAGCAGGTGGCCGTATTCCTTCGCATTGGAACCGCATCCGGCGGCGTTAATCACAATCGTATCTACGTTCTCCTTTTCGAACGCATCGATCGTCGTGCGCGCGAGTTCCTGGGCCCGTTCTTCCTCGCCTGCATGAACGAACAGCGCGCCGCAGCAAGTTTGCTCCGGTGGCGCCACAACTTCGCAGCCTTCGGCGGCCAGGACTCGGGCGGTGGCAGCGTTGACGTGGGAGAAAAAGGTGCGCTGGACGCAGCCGAGGAGCAGGCCGACGCGTTTGCGCTGCTCGCCCTGGGCCGGGGTTACGGCTGCAACCGGCTCGATTGGCGAAGCGGTGGGGAGCAGGGCGTCCATGGCGGCGATGGATTTTGGCAATGCTTTGAAGGCGCCCAGCGCGCGCAGAGCAGCCTGCACTCCGCTTTTCTGGTAGGCGAGCAGTGGCCAGCGCAGGAATTTCATGCGGGCTGGTTTCGTGAAGGTTTCGAAGAGGAAGCGGCGATGCAGTTTCTCCGTCGTGGGGCGCTGGTAGTTGCGCTCGATCTGCGCGCGAGTGGCTTCGATCAATTTCCCGTAGTCGACGCCGGAGGGGCAGGCGGGCATGCAGGCGACGCAGCCGAGACAGGAATCGAAATGGCTGACCCAGCTTTCGTTCATCTCCGCTTTGCCTTCGAGAGCGAGCTTCATCAGGTAAATACGGCCGCGGGGTGAATCCATTTCCTGTCCCCAGAGGGTGTACGTGGGACAGGCGGGCAGGCAGAAGCCGCAGTGGACGCACTTCTCCATGAGTTCGAGCGAAGGGGGATGATGCGCGTCGAATGCGCCTGTGGGGTTCGATTGCTGAGTGTCGTTCGACATGCGACTAGATTCCCCCTACGAACCGGCCGGGATTCAATGTGGTTTTCGGATCGAGCTGGTGCTTTAGGGCGCGCATCAGCGGAACCGAATCGCCTGCATCACCCCACGCGTCGATCGAAGGTGGTTCGGCGGGGCGATGCAGGACGACGAGAGAACCGCCGCGGGATTGCAGTTCGCCTCGAAGCTGTTCGATAACCGCTGACAGCTGCGGCGGAGCAGCGTCCAGGCGGAGCATGCCGATCCCTGTGGCTTGCAGCACGAGTCGCCACGTAACGTTCCGCGCGTCGCCAATCGTTTTCAGGGAATCGAGCGTCTTCGCGATGTTTGTTGGAAGCAAACTGGTTTTAGCCAGCAATGTCTTGTTCGTCGGTGTTTTCCAAAGATCCTGCCGCGCGTTCCAAACAGTTTCAGCGGAATGTTCAACGGAGGCTGCACCGAGGAGCTTGCGCAATTGCGATTCCTGGGCTGCCAGACCGGCGTCCGTGGCTTCGAAAAGAATGTCCGCGACGGGCAGTTCGCAGGAACCGCAGCGAATTTGCAATGAGGTGTGGGCCAGTTGGGAGTCCTGAATGCTCAGGATGTGTTGTTGCATGGCCGGAAAGTTTTCGCCGATGAAAGAAAATGATTTTGTTGCACGCGGCAGAGGATGGAGGCGAAACACAGCGCGGGTGGTGACGCCGAGCGTTCCGAAAGCTCCGGTGACCAGCTTCGGCAAATCGTAACCGGCAACATTTTTGACGACTTTGCCGCCGCTGCTGGCGAGTGTGCCGTCAGGAAGAGCGATGGTCACGCCGATAATCAGGTCGCGGAGCGCACCAAAGCGCAAGCGTAACGCGCCGCTATCGTTGGTGGAAAGAACGCCACCGATAGTTGCACGCTCGGGCCACAAGCCGTCGAAGGCGAGGCGCTGTCCATGCTGGGCAAGTTTCTTCTGCAAAGATTTCAGAGTGCAGCCCGCTTCGACCGTTACGGTGAGATCGGCCCAGACATGCTCGACAATCCGATTGAGATGGACTGTGGAGAGGACGAGGTCCGCTTTTTTCGGTGGATTGCCCCAACCGAGTTTCGTAGCGCCTCCGCGGGGGACAACCGCGATTCCCGCTTCGTTTGCAATGGCAAGCGCGGCGGCCAGCTGTTTTTCATCCTTCGGCTCGGCAACGAACTGAGGAAGGACTCCGCAGACCACGTCGGCGTCTGTGCCTGCGCGCAGGTTTTCCGGGCCTACGATCGCGCGGAGATTTTCTTCGAAAATGCTAGTTCCTAACATGGCCGTGGAAGTGGTCCGTCATGATGTCGTCAATAACGCTCGGCGATTCCGGCGGTTTCGAGGGGATGCGCGACGTATTCGCCCGGCTTTTCGCCGCAGAGGCGTGGAGTGGGAAAAACTTTCGTGGGATTCGAAAGGTGCAGCGGATCGAATGCACAGCGCACCCGCTGCATGGTGTCGAGGTCGGGTTCTGCGAACATTTTCGACATCATCCGTTTTTTTTCCTCGCCGACGCCGTGCTCACCGGTGATGGAACCGCCCGCCTCCAGGCAAAGTTCCAGGATGCGGTAGGAAAGTTTTTCGGCGGCCTGCTCCTGGCCTGGAATGCGGCGATCGTAGAGAACCAGCGGATGCAGATTGCCATCTCCGGCGTGAAAGACATTGGCGACGCGAATGCCCGTCTCTTCGCTGAGGCGGGCGATCTCGCTCATCACGCGCGGCAAGGCAGTGCGAGGGATAACGCCGTCCTGCACGATGTAGTTCGGCGAAATGCGCCCCATCGCGGCGAAGGCGGCTTTGCGGCCTTTCCAGACGAGCATACGCTCGGTGTCGGTTTGTGCGAGGCGAACCTCCCACGCGCCGTTCTTGCGGCAGATGGCGTCGACGTCGCGCATCAGGGCTTCGACTTCGGCGACCGGGCCATCGAGTTCGACGAGCAGCAGCCCACCACAGTTGGGATAGTGCGGGTGCACGGCAGCCTCGGCGGCTTGAATCGCGAGGTTATCCATCATTTCGATGGCGGCGGGCAGCATGCCTGCGGCGATGATGTCGCTGACGGCGGCGCCGGCTTCGTTGGTGCCGTCAAAGGCGGCGAGCAGCGTGCGGATACATTCCGGGCGCTTGACGATGCGCAGGGTCACTTTTGTGGCGATACCGAGTGTGCCTTCGGAGCCGACGAATACGCCCATCAGGTCGTAACCCGGCATGTCCAGGCATTTTCCGCCTAGATGCACCAGGGAGCCGTCAGGGAGAACAACTTCCAACGCGAGAACGTGCGTGGTCGTGAAGCCGTATTTCAAACAATGCGCACCACCGGAATTTTCCGCCACGTTGCCGCCGATGCTGCAGACGGATTGCGACGAAGGATCCGGCGCGTAGAAATATTGGTTTGGCTGCACGCGGCCGGTCACATCCAGGTTGATGACACCGGGTTCGACGACCACGCGGGCATTTGCATAATCCACTTCGAGGATGCGATTCATGCGCGCCAGGCTGATGACTACACCGTTTTCAACCGGCAGGGCGCCACCGCTCAAGCCGGTGCCGGACCCGCGCGCAACGAATGGAATGCGTTCGCGATGGCACACGCGCACAATTGCCTGAACCTGCTGGGTGTCTGAAGGGAGCAGAACCGCCAGCGGCATGACGCGAAAATTGGTCAGGCCGTCGCATTCATAGGTATGAAGCTCTTCGGGAGAGGAAATCAGGCCGCGTCCGTCAACGACGGTTCGAAGCTCATCCAGGAAGCGCTTTTCCATAAGATTCATTCACCGCAACCCGGAACCAGCTTGCGCCATTAGTGAATGAAGTTCAACCCGCTGGGGATGAATTGCGGGAAAACATAGGCATACAGCATAACGATCACGCCGACGATGGACGCCAGGGCGACGGAGTGCCAGAAGACAAATCGGAATATCGTGCCTTCGTTTCCGACCTGGTTGGTGGCGGCCGTCGCGATACAAATGGATTGGGCGTCGATCATTTTGCCCATGACGCCGCCGGCGCTGTTGGTGGCGCACATCAGGATGGGGCTCAGGTTGAGCTGCTGGGCAGTGATTTTTTGCAGGCCGCCGAAGAGCACGTTGGAGGAAGTGTCGCTGCCGGTGAGGGCGACGCCAAGCCAGCCGATGAACGCGCCGAAGAACGGAAAGAACCAGCCGGTGCGCGTGAAGGCGAGACCGAGGACGGCGTCCATGCCGGAGTAGCGCGTGACGTAGCCGAGGCCAAGCATGCAGGTCATGGCGATGATGGCGAAGCGCAGACGGTAGAGTGTGCCGCCAAAGATTTTTAGGATTTTGCCGGCACCGAGGCCGAGGATCAGTCCGGAAACCAGAGCGGCCAGGAAGCAGCCGGTACCGGTGGCCGTGAGCCAGTTGAAGTCGAAGCGGGCGGCTTCGGCGGCAGGTTTTGCCACGACGGGGGTGGTGCGAAAAACTTTGGCATGGAGCCCGGGCCAGTCCCAGCCCGCGGGGCCGGGGCGATTTTTTCCATCGGGCAACTTAACCGTGAAAGCGGGCGTGGTGGCTTTATTCATGGCTAGCTTGATGCTGGGCAAGCCCCAGGCAAGCACGAAGAGCGAGAGAATGGCGAACGGCAACCAGGCTTTGGCGATTTGGCCAGGAGTGTAACGGACGCCGGCGAGGGAGCGTTGGCGGATTTTCCACTCGTCGCCCATGGTGTCGGTCACGGAAGTCTGCGCTGCCGCGTCGCCTTTGGCGATGTCCGCTTCGCGCTCTTCAGGGAAGCGCCATATCTTCTTGGGCTTCCAGAAGCGGAGGAAGAGCATAGTGGCGAGGAGCGAAACGACTCCGGCGGCGATGTCTACGAGATTGCTATCCATGTGATTGGCCCAAAACCATTGCGTGCCAGCGAACGAAATGCCAACGACGAGGATTGCAGGAGTAACTTCCCATGTTTCAGACCAACTGACCATGGCGCGAACCAGCCAGAAAGGGACGATCACGGCGGTGATAGGAAGAATTCGGCCGATCATGGCGCTGAGATCGCTCTCGGGGAGCGCCGTGACGGAAGCGAGGGCATGGACGGGAGTTCCGATGGCTCCCCAGGCCACCGGGGCGGTGTTGGCGATGAGGTTGAGAGCGGCCGCGTGAAAGGGTTTAAAGCCGAGACCGATCATGAACGCGCCAGCGATGGCGACGGGCGCGCCGAATCCAGCGCAGCCTTCGATGAAGGCGCCGAAGCAGAAGGCTACCAGCAGGAGTTGGAGGCGGCGGTCAGGCGTGATAGCGGCCACGGACTGCTTCATGATTTCAAACTGGCCGGTCTCGACGGATATGTCATAGAGGAAGACGGCGGCGATGACGATCCAGACGATTTTCAGGAGGCCGTACGCGGCGCCGTAGCCGAAGCTGCTAAGGGCCATCTGGGCCGGCATATGGAATACGAAGATGGCGCAGAGAACCGCCGTGGCAGCGCCGGCAATGGCACAGAGGTGTGCCCGAACTTTGAGGCCGGCGAGCAACCCAAGTAGTACAACGATTGGCAGGGCGGCAACCAGGGTGGAAAGCCACCAGTGGCCAAGAGGATCGTACACTTGCGTCCAAGTCATCATCTATCCCCCAAAAGGAGCGATCTTGCGATCTTGCCCGCTCGGAATCGCGTACGCGCGGAAACGGAGAAACTTCTGAATCGTGTATCACTTCTGCTGCCCAAACCTTTCTGCAGGGCATCAATTACCTTCTTCGCGAACGAAAGTCAAGAAAGGAGTCGGAGGCGGGCGATTCCGCGTTCGGTGAACTGCCCGTCGAACTGTTCGGCTTTAATGTTGCGCTCGAAAGATAAAAGCGCCCGGCTTGCGGATGAGTCGACTTAAAATTTTTGATTCAAATGAGCGTACGAAAGTGAACAGTCCCTCTTTTGCATAAGGCGTAGTCTCAACTAAGGAGAACGTCTAATGGGATATTGGATACAGGCGCGCAGAGGGTTGTCAATCGTGCAGCTACAGATTGCGCTTCTGATATTTGGGGTAGTGGTGACCGGGGCGGTCCTGACATATTACTTCGCGAGTCTTCCGCGGTAAGTAGATGCCACTCCTGTTTTTGCGGTGACATTTTACCGCGGCGCGTTCATTCCAGCGTGGGACAGCCAAGCACCGTTTCCCCGGCTGCCATCAATCGACGGACAGGTATAGCCAATGAAAATAAATATTTGGATGGGCGGCGTGGCCGTGCTGGGACTACTTCTTGTGGGCTGCAACGGCAGCAGCTACGGAGTTTTGCAGCCGAACCCCGAGGATCTCTGCAAGTGCATTCCGATTGAGCCGGACGTTCTGGATTTCCGGCATTTGGCGAAGCATGTGCCGATACCCGCCGTTGCCGCGCAGGAAATTGGCGTGGATACCATGCTCAGCTGGACGCAGGACGCTTTTGTCGATCCCGCCGCGCCACGCACCGGGCGAGAGTTGCAGGTTTTCCGCATTGCGACTGGATTTTTGCAGGAAGCCAGCGTCAACGGAGCGGACTGCGACGTCCATTTCGAAATTTCCCAGACCGCCGACAAAAACGCTTCCCGCGTCATCGTGGAAACACCGGTAGACACTGAATTTTGCGCCGCGCGCCAGAACGCGCAGTCACAATTGGCGAAACATGGATTTAGGCTCGACTCCCAGCACGGCGGCGAATTGCCGCAAGGCCTACCAGTGGAAGTCTTGGGGATGGCCTTCGAAGACTTCGATCACAGCCGCGGCTCGGCGCAAGTAGCAACGATTTGGGAGTTGCACCCCGCGACCGTGAATCTGCTCCCCTGAAGTTCGTCTCTCAAGCCAAGCTGAGTGAGGCGGATCTATTTCGTTGAGGGTCCGCAGCAGGAAATGCCATACACTGTAAGTGTCGTCGTGGGTACGGGTAGATGAGTCCCGACGTAGCCTGCAATTTTCTTGTCAGGTACCAGGCGCGGAAGCATTGCCAGGGGTACGACAACTTTCGAAATATTTGACTGCCCAGGGATGGGGTTGGGATTGTGTTATAAATCCTGGCCTATGACCGACGAAGTTTCAGGCCGGCGGTGTCTAAGTATGTGGAGAGAAGATCAACCGGTTGGATGGCCCAAATGATCCTCATTGAAGAAGTTACGAAAGAATACGACCAATTGGGACGGCAGCAAGGTCCCCTTATCGCGGCGGATCGATTGTCGCTGGAGGTCCCGGAAGGTGAGGTTTTCGGTCTAATCGGTCCCAACGGAGCCGGTAAAACTACAACCCTTAAGATGCTTTGTGGACTTCTGACTCCAACCTCCGGAAAAATAATTGTTAACGGTGTGAACGTCGAACTTCAGCCTGATGAAGCTCAAAAACACATTGGGTATTTGGCGGACTTTTTCTCCGTTTATGGCAACCTGAAAGTCTGGGAGTACGTGGATCATTTTGCCCGGGCGTACAAACTGGATCGCGGGAGCTTGGACACCCGCGTTCGCCAGGCGATTGCGCAGGTGGGCCTGGAAACCAAGGCGGATTCTTTTGTCGAAGAATTGTCGCGCGGCATGAAGCAGCGCCTTGGCATCGCCCGCGCCATCGTTCACGATCCGGCCGTGCTGATTTTGGACGAACCCGCATCCGGCCTTGACCCCAAAGCCCGTGTCGAGCTCAAGGAGTTGCTGCGTCAACTGAATCGGCAGGGGAAAACGATCTTTATCACATCGCACGTGCTCTCCGATCTTCAGGAGATATGTACCGCCGTGGGAGTTATGGAAAAAGGCAAGCTCCTCAAGGCCGGAAAAATCGAGGAGGTTATGCGGAGCGCGGGGACCGCGCGCCGAGTCCACCTTCGACTCGCTTCCTCGGGCTTTGAACTGTCACGATGGCTGGAAGGCCGCGGGATCATCTCGAACCCTCCCTCCAATCCCTTATCGGCTGACTTTCCGTTTTCCGGAACGGATGAGGACCTGGCGAGCCTGATTAAGAATCTCGTTCAGGCTGGTGCGCCGATTTGTAGCATCGAGGAAAAAATGGATTCTCTCGAAACCATCTTTTCCAAGCTTTCTAGTGGCGAGGTCATGTGATCCTCCTTTTCTCTAATCCTGAATTCCTTCGGTACTCGCGTTCCCAATTGCGCACCAACAAACTGATTTCGACCGCCATACTCAGCCTGGCGCTTTCGGTAACCATCGGTTTTTTCATGCTTCACGGGAAGGCGGAGTCTGGCGAACCGCTTCGGGCTGTTGGAAATCGCCTTCTCGAGACCAGCTTCATTCTGCAAGCCCTGATTCTCGGCGCCGGTGGCGGCATTGCCTGCCTTAATTCCATCTACACTGAAAAAGAGCACAATACGTTTGACTATCAGCGAATAACGCGCCTGAGTTCCGCGGAACTGGCGCTCGGCAAGCTTTTCGGCGCTCCCCTCCTGATGTACTTCATTTGCTTGTGCCTCACTCCTTTGACGCTTTATGCCGCGACTGTCGCCCATGCGCATCTCTCGCTCGTGGTTGCCGCCTACATTACTCTGCTGGTGGCTTCCATAGCTTTTCACGCGTTCACGTTGCTGCTCTCTCTACTTACAGTCAAAGGATCACAGGTATCCGGCATCATTCTGGCCCTGGTGATTCTCTGGTTAGCCTCTGCAGATATTTCGCATGGTCCAATGCATTTACATCCGCTTGGACCATTCGAGTCAGCTGAGTTGGCAACCGCTCCCTCATGGGAATTAGCTTCTTCCTCTTCAAACTGGCCGACCCGGTACCAGTTCGAATCGTCACCGCTCACCGACGAATTCCTGGGCCGCCCCGTGCACCATTTTACCGTCCTCGTGTTGATTGACCTTCTCTTGACTGGCTGGTTTCTGATCGCTGTCGTCCGCAACATCAAAAGAGACCCCAACCAATACGAAGCATATTCGTCGCTGCAGTTTCTCGGCCTTGCGGTGTTTCTCAATATTCTGTTTGCCGGGTTTTACACGACCAATTGGGCCACGCCGCTGGATGCGCAGGCGGGGTTTCTTGCCTTTGATCTGATCATTTTCTTCTTTCTCGGTGTTGCGCTCCTGAGAACTCGAGAACGCGTGCGCAGCCTCCTTCACGCTCCCGGGCACCCAGCACCCACGCTATGGGCGTCTTATCTGGCCCGCACCCGTTTTGGCCCTTGGCGCGATGCTTGCGGGATTTACGATAGTGGCTCGATTGAACTTTTCGCATAATCCCTCTGGCGACTGGAGCCTGGGTTTCGCCATTCTGCGTTGTTGTATTTTTGCGCTTTGGATTGTCAGCAACCTCCAATTCATGCAGTGTATGAATCTCCGCCGAGGCAAACATCCGCTCGTCATGGCGGTCCTCTATCTGTCCATTTATTATGTCTGCGCCAGCTTTTTTCTCACGGCGCTGGGGAGCTTTTCCGTTCCGCGCAACATGCCTACAGGGTCGTTGCTCGTACCGTCTGCCATCTTTCTGGTGGAGCCGAAAACTTGGAGGGAAGGAGCTGACGTGTGGACCGCCGGTATCCTCATCCAGCTAGTTCTGATTGTTTTGTTTTTCTATCTCCAAAGACAGCAAATTCGCCAGCTCGAGCGCCCTTCGATGCACCTCCAATCCGAGGGCCGATAGGAACACTCGGTGTCTTGAAAAGTCTGGCCGATCACTTAACATTTACTGCGTCCCGAATTATTTGTGATCCCCGTCCTGCCTTTCCGTTTTTTTGTCAGATGCCAGGCGTGGCACCAGTTGCAACGGTAGGCGTGGAGCGTTGTCGGCGCGTCGGAGCTGGCGATCTGGTGCTTGGCGGTGGCGAGGGCGGCGCCTTCTGTGGGGTATTTGCGTTTGCCGCTTACCGGGCATTTAGAGGCGTTGTCCACCGCGAGGCCTTCCGGGAATTCCCGTCACCTGCTATGGAGATAATGCCGGACTCAAGGGCAGTTTGCTTGCGGTATTATCTTGGAGAGTTGCTTAGCCGAGTGGGTGACCAAACATGACTAGTCCTTCCTCTTCGATGCGGGGCGTGCAGATACTGGCTGCGGCGCATCCGGCGCAGGAGCGCGTGCTTTCTCCCGCGGCGCTGGAATTTATTGTCGAGCTGCAACGGCGATTCAATCCGCGGCGTGTGGAGCTGCTGGCGGCGCGCGCGGAGCGGCAGAAACGCTTGGACGCCGGCGAGAAGCCGGACTTTTTGCCGGAGACGAAATCGATTCGCGAGTCGGAGTGGACCGTGGCGGCGATTCCCGCGGATCTGATGGACCGCCGCGTGGAAATTACCGGCCCCGTGGATCGCAAAATGATCATCAACGCGCTGAACTCCGGCGCGAAAGTGTTCATGGCGGACTTTGAGGATTCGAATACGCCGACGTGGTCGAATCAGATCGAAGGGCAAGCCAATCTGATGGACGCGGTGCGGCGGACGATTACTTATTCCGATCCTACGTCCGGGAAAAACTACAAGTTGAACGAGAAGACCGCGGTGCTGCTGGTGCGCCCCCGCGGCTGGCACCTGGACGAGAAGCACGTTCTGGTGGACGGCACGGCGATGTCCGGCGCGCTGTTTGACTTCGGCTTGTACTTTTTTCACAACGCCAAAGAATTGCTGGCGCGCGGCACCGGGCCGTACTTCTATCTACCGAAGATCGAAAGCCACCTGGAAGCGCGCTTGTGGAACGACATTTTTCTGCACTCTCAGGACGCGCTCGGAGTAAAGCGTGGCCGCATCCGCGCCACTGTTCTGATTGAAACGATCCTGGCCGCTTTTGAGATGGACGAAATTTTGTACGAACTGAAGGAACATTCCGCGGGACTCAACTGCGGCCGCTGGGATTACATTTTCAGCTTCATCAAGAAATTTTCGCACGACCCGAAGACTGTGATGCCGGATCGGGGGCAGGTCACCATGACCACGCATTTCCTGCGCTCCTACAGCAAATTGCTGATCAAGATCTGCCACCGGCGAAATATTCATGCCATGGGCGGCATGGCGGCCTTCATCCCAATCAAGAACGACCCGGCGGCCAATGAAAAAGCGATTGCGCAGGTGCGCGCGGATAAAGAGCGCGAGGCCGGCGACGGCAACGACGGCACCTGGGTGGCGCATCCCGGACTGGTCGGTGTGGCCAATGAAATTTTTGACCGCCTGATGCCGGGGCCGAACCAGATCGACAAGAAGCTCGCGGAGTTCTCCGCAACCGCGGCGGATCTACTGGAAGTGCCGAAAGGCCAGATTACCGAAGCCGGTCTGCGGCAAAACATCGCGGTCGGCCTTGGCTACCTGGAAGCGTGGCTGCGCGGCACGGGCTGCGTGCCGCTGTTCAATTTGATGGAAGACGCGGCGACCGCGGAAATCAGCCGCGCACAGATTTGGCAATGGATTCACAACGACGCGCATCTGCAGGACGGCCGCAAAATCGATGTGGCGCTTTGCGACCGCATTATTGATGAGGAGCTTGCCAAGGCGAAGCAGGCAGGAGACGCGGCGCGGTATGCCGCTTACGAAAAATCGGCGCAGTTGATGCGAGACTTAATCCGCTCGCCGCAGTTTGTGGAGTTTTTGACCGTGCCGGCGTACAACCGGATTTTGGGGGAAGGAAATTAGAGGCTAGAAGTTCGGGCGTTCTGTCAGACAGAGGGCCGGGCGAGCCCGGCCCCTACAAATTAGTTCGAGCTCAGATGTGACAACTGGCGGCGCCACGCTTTTCGAGGTAGCGCTGGTGATATTCCTCGGCGCGCCAGAAAGTGCCCGCGGCTGTGATTTCCGTGGCGATGGGACGCCGCAACTTGCTGCTGGCTTCCAGCGCCTGCTTGGACTTCTTCGCCGCCGCTTCCTGCTCGGGCGAGTGGAAAAAGATCGCGGTGCGATACTGCTTGCCGTAATCGGGACCCTGGCGGTTCACCTGGGTCGGGTCGTGGATAGTCCAGAAAACGTCGAGCAGTTGTTCGTAGCTGAGTTTCGCTGGATCAAACGTGACCTGCACGACTTCGGCATGGCCGGTCGTGTCCGTGCAAACATCCTGGTAGCTGGGATTTTCCGTGCGGCCGCCGCTGTAGCCGACCGCGGCGTCCAAAACGCCCGGAACGCGGCGAAACGCAGCTTCGATGCCCCAGAAACATCCCGCGCCAAATGTAGCGATTTCCTGCATGTGATACCCCCTTATTACACCAGCCCGCATGGATTAGATGCCGCGATTTTGCGGCGTGCTTAGCTGGGGCTGGTTGCTTCGCGTTGGTTCTTTGACTACCAATTAGAGTATAGAGGAACCAAATAGTTTCAGCCGCGCATCCGCTTTTCACCCTGATTTTACAGGATTTACTAGCCTTTCTTCGCGGGAGCCTTGGCAGTCGCCATCGCTTTCAGCTTGTCCTGCGCAGGGCCCTTATAGGGGCTGTCCACAGAAGCCGCGTCAGTGAAGGCCTGCCTGGCTCCCGCCGTGTTCTTAAGATTGAGATAGGCAAAGCCGAGGCGGTACTGATTGCGGGCGTAAACTACGGCGTTTGATTTCAGGAGCGGTGCGGCTTTGGTCAGGCTCTCAACAGCCGCAGAATTCAGTTTTTTCTGCAAGTCGATCTGGCCGAGTGCGCTGAACGCGAGCCCCTTCTGCAGATTAATCTGCTGTTGCCAGTCGGCGTCGCTCACGCCCTCTGGTTTCTTCGCGGTGTCGCAGAGCGCTGCAGCTTTCTTCGCGTAGGCTTCGGCTTTGTCGAGTTGCTCGTTTTTCTCGCCGTAATCGTCCGCCAGCAATAGAAGTACGCCTAGATTGCCGGGATCTTTTTGAAGGGTGCTGTTTGCGGTTTCGAGCATCTTCGGGCGATTCTGCGCCTGCTGGTAAGTAACCGCGGCGGCGCCCAGGGCTTGCCCGGAATTCGGCGAATCGGGAAACAGGTTCGCAAACCGCACCAGCAGAGCGGCTTTCTTTGTCGCATCCTTCTGCTGAAACGCCGCGCTCATCAGAGACTGCTCGATGTAATCACGATTGTCCTTCACGGATTCAAGCTTCTGCTGTTGATCCACTTTCCATGTTTCGGGGCTGGTTCCGGACGGGGGAGGTTGCGCCTTGAAGCGCTGCAAAATCCCGGAGGCTTTTTCGCCCGCGGCGAACAGACGTTCGGTGTCGCCCTTTTCGTTGGCGGCGCGCACCATGTTGACGGCGTTCGAAAAATTGTCGGGGTCGAGCGCGAAGAGTTTGTCTCCGTAATCGAAGACTTTGTCGTACTGCTTGGCGCCGAGGTAATAGTTGACATACTGCTCGTTGACGAGGATTTGCAGGTCGCCGTCCGGGTGCGCGGCGGAGAAAGCATCGATCAATTTGAGCTTCGCCGCGGGATCGGTTGCGGCGCTGATGTCGTTGAGCTGGTGATCCACGTCGGAACCGGCAGCGACGATAACCGATTTTCCAATTTGCGCGCGCAGCGGAACCACAGCGAAGAAGCCTGCCAGGAAAAGAACACCCAGGATTCGAAGGCGAACCATGCGTACCTCCCGTGGGAACGATTGAGAAGCGATTCTTGCTTTACTCCGCATCTTAGTGCGAGGCGTCCCGCAGAGCAAATCTTCCGTCCAAGTTCATCCTGCAGGTAAGGAAGAGGTCTCAGCGCTTCTTGGTCTTTCGTTTCGGTGCTTCCCGTCGATCTTTGGGAGATATTTTCTTTTTACCGGACTTCGCGTTTTTGTCGACACGCAGCTTCCAGGCAGTATGCAGCGCGCCATACAGCACGTGTTCGGTGGCTTCCGCGAGCCGGATGTGGGTCGAGCCCATGCGTCCCCAGCCTCCGGGAATGGGAAGAAAGACTTCCGGCATTTCTTCGACGAACGCGGTTTGCTGCTCCGGCGTGAGCATCAGGTTGCCGTAACCCTGCTTTGCAGAGGCCAGGGTGGCGAAGATTCTCCCGTCCACGCGAAAGTCCGGCTGACCCATGTGCGAGCTTTCCTCTGCACCCGGAAGGCTGAGCGCGATTCTCCGAAAGTCGGCAACACTCATTGGGACCTCGTTCTTAGTTCGGCGGATGTCTACAACTAGTAAAAAACTAGTGGGTGGGCAAGAGGAATTATTTCACAACCTTCGTTATTCCAGGTTGCGTCTAATCAAATAGCCTTCATTTGACGGGTCTCCGCCCTTCAAGAGAGTATTAAAGATTGGGCTTGGAGGCAGGGATGGACCTGGGGCTGCGCGGGCGCGTGGCGATTGTGGCTGCGGCGAGCAAAGGGCTGGGGCGGGCGGTGGCGGCGGAATTGGCGCGCGAAGGCGCCGAGCTCGCCATCTGCGCTCGGACCGCCGCGGATTTGAAGACGGCCGCTTCGGAAATTCAAGCTGCAACCGGGCGCGAGGTATTCTGGCAGGCGGTGGATGTCGGCAATGCCGCGGAAGTCTCCAGTTTTGTCGGCGGTGTCGAGAAGCGGTTTGGCCGGGTGGACATTTGCGTTACCAATACCGGCGGCCCGCCGTCTAAACTATTCAGCGCCACAACGGTCGAGGACTGGCGCGTTTGGACCGATCAACTGCTGATGAGCACCGTATATTTTGCGCAGGAGACGCTGCCGCGGATGCAGAAAAACAAGTGGGGACGCTTCCTGACGATCACCTCGTATTCCGTGAAGCAGCCGGTGGAAGGGCTGTTGCTCTCCAACTCGCTGCGCGCGGGGGTGACCGGCTTGGCGCGCACGCTGGCCACTGAGTACGGCGCGCACGGAATCACCGTGAACAACGTCTGCCCCGGCTACACGCGCACGGACCGGCTGGATGATCTGGCGGGAATGATGGCCGGTCGAACCGGCGCCACACCGGAAGAGGTGTTTGCCGGATGGAAGAAACTGATCCCGGCGGGCCGCCTGGGTACGCCGGAAGAGTTTGCGTCGGTGGTGGCGTTTCTTGCTTCCGAAAAAGCTGGGTACGTGAATGGCGTTTCGCTGGCCATCGACGGCGGCACGACGAGGAGTCTGCTCTAGCGCCGCATGCCTCCCGTAAATCGCACACTGACACTTTCGGTGATGGAGGGGCTATACGCGATCGCCAAATTTACCGGCGACGCGGAAATCCCTGCCTGGGCTGTCAGTTCGGCGTTTTTCTCGGTGACGCGCACGCCGGAGGAACTTTCCATAGTCGCGGCGGAAGCGAGTGTTCCGGGCGCGCTGAACGCATCCCGCGGTTGGCGGATGTTGAAGGTGCACGGCCCGTTCGCGTTCAGCGAAACCGGAGTGGTTGCGTCGTTGGCGAATCCGCTGGCGCGCGTGGGCGTGGGAATTTTCGTCATTTCCACGTTCGATACGGATTATTTGCTGGTGCAACAGGAGGAAATCCCTGTTGCGGTGGAAACTCTGGAGCATGCGGGCCATAAGATTCTTCATCTGGAATTGCTGAATTCATAAAACATTCAAGGAGCGGACGGAATGATCAGGCGAAATTTCGGGCATGGGCGGCGCGCCTCTTTTGCGGGCGTGATTCTTTGCGCGTTGTGGCTGTTGAGCGGAACGGGACTATTGCGCGCCGATGAGCCCTATGCGCGCAGCAAGGATTACGATCTGCAGCACTCGAAGATAGCGCTGCGCTTTCAGCCGGAGCAGAAGAAGGTGCTTGGCGAAGTGACTCACTCGCTGACGCTGCTGCGCGACGGCCTGGACACCGTTTGGTTCGATTCGGTGGGACTCCAGATCGAAAGCGTGCGCATCAACAAAAGCGCCGCGAAATTTTCGACCACGGATAAGAAGCTCGTGGTCACGCTGCCGAAGGGCGCAAAGGCCGGCGGCAAATTCGACGTGGAAATCAAATACCAGGGGACGCCGACCAAGGGACTCTATTTTATTCTGCCCGACAAGGATTATCCCAACCGGCCGCTGCAGATATGGTCGCAGGGAGAATCCGAGGACACGCGCTACTATCTGCCGACCTACGATTATCCGAACGACCGCCTGACCACCGAGACGATTCTGACCGTCCCTGCAAACTGGCAGACGATTTCGAACGGCAAACTGATTGGCGTGACCGACGCAAGCGACGGCATGAAGACCTGGACGTGGCGCGAATCGCAGCCGAGTTCTACCTATCTGATCACGGTTGTGGCGGGCGAGTTTGTGGAAGTGAAGGACTCCTGGCGGAATATCCCTGTGACGTACTACGCGCCGAAGGATCGCGCGGACCGGCTGGTCCCGAACTACAGCCGGACGCCGGCAATGATCGAACTCTTCACCAAAAAACTGGGAGTGGACTATCCCTGGGAAAAATATTCGCAGGCGATGGTGGACGAATTCGTCGCCGGCGGCATGGAAAATTCCAGCGCCACCACCAACACGGCGGATTCGCTGCGCCATCCGAAGCTGGCGCCGGAATACGAACAGAACCAGGACCCCTTGATCTCGCACGAGCTGGCACATCAGTGGTTTGGCGACCTGGTGACCACCAAGGATTGGGGCGACATCTGGCTGAACGAAGGATTCGCCACGTTCATGGAAACGGTTTGGTCGGAAGCGCACTTTGGAAAAGACACCGCGGATTATGACCGCTGGGAAGAGGCGCGGCAGTGGTTTGCATATCGCTCGCTCTATGACAAACCAATCGTGCGCTACGACTTTGACGAATCGGAGGAGTTCGACGGTAACGCATACGGAAAGGGCGGCTGGGTGCTGTACATGCTGCGCCGGCAGCTTGGCGAGGATGCGTTCTACGCGGGGCTGAAGCACTACCTGGAAGCGAACCGTGGCAAGAACGTGACGACATCGGACCTGACGAAAGCAATCGAGGAAGCGACGCACACAAACGTGGATCCGTTTTTCACGCAGTGGATCTATGGAGCGGGCGCACCGAAGTTTGAGCTGAGCTATGCGTACGATGCGGAGAAGAAGCAGGTCGCGCTGACGGTCAAGCAGACGCAGAAGCGCGAAGTGCATGTCGGCTTGTTTAACGTGCCGGTGGAAGTGGAAATCACTACCACCAGCGGGCCGAAGCTTTATCCCATTCATGTAGCGCAGGAGTCGGAGGTGTTCACGTTCCCCGCGGATTCCACGCCGCTAATGGTGCTCTTCGACAAAGGAACACAAATTCTTAAATCCGCGCAGTTCAAGAAAGAGAAGAAGGAACTGCTGTTCCAATTGAAGAATGCAAGCGAAGTGGCGGATCGCGCCGACGCGGCCGAAGCGTTGGCGAAACTTAAAGGCGACGACGAAGCGGCTGCAGCGCTGGGCGAGGCGTTGCGCAGCGACAAGAGCAGCGGCGTGCGAAGGACTGCGGCAAGCTCGCTGGGAGAACTTGGCGGAGCCGCGGCTTCGAAGCAACTGCTTGAGGCGCTGAATACCGCGAAAGAGCCGGTGGTGCGCGGCGGCATCGCACTGGCGCTGGAAAATTTCAAGGAGGATGCGGCAGTCGTTGCGCGTTTGCAGACCGTAGCGCGTGAAGATACCTCCTATCGAGCGCGGGGTGCGGCCTTGCGCACGCTTGGCAGGATTAAAAGCCCGGGAACTTACGAAACGCTGGCGGCGGCAGTGAACGCCGATTCTCCGGACGGCTTTTTGCGCGACGCCGCGTTGAATGGGCTTGGCTCGCTTGGCGACGACAAGGCGGTTCCACTGCTGCGCGAATGGGCGGCACCCGGGAAGGACATGGACTCGCGGCAAGCGGCCATCGGCAGCCTGGCGCGCTTGCAGAAGGATAACAAGGAGTTGACACAGGTGATTACCGGCTACCTGCAGGATTCGCATTTCCCCATTCGCCGCACCGCGATTTATGCGCTTGGCGGACGCGGTGATGCTTCGGCGATTCCGGCGCTCGAAGCCATGCTGCAAAGCAAAAATCTGAGCATCGAGATGCAGCCGACGATCAAGGAGCAGATCGAACGGCTGAAGAATCCGATGGCCAAGGGTGGAGCACATGGCATGATGAGCGAAGACGCGAAGGGCGGCGAAAAAGCGGGCGGGGACGACCGGCTGGTGCACCTGGAACAACTGGTACAGGAGATGAATTCCCGCCTGAAAGAAATTGAAAAGCGCCTGCCGCCCGCGCCAAAGCAGTAAACGTCTATGGCTCGGCGAGGAGGATGCGCAGGTCGCGCAAGTTGTTGCCGGTGGGACCGGTGACAATCGCGTCGCCGAGTTTTTCGAAAAAATTGTAAGCGTCGCTTTGCTGGAATGCCATGCTTGGGTTGAGGTCAAGCGCTTTTGCCCGGGTGAGGGTTTCTCCGTTAGCTGTGGCTCCGGCGGCGGGACTGTTCCCGTCCATCCCATCGGTTCCCGCGCTGAGCACCGTAATTTTGCGGCCGGCGATTTTTTCGACGCAGGAAAGCACAAACGCGGAATTCCTGCCGCCCACCCCGTTGCCGCTTACAGGCGAACTCAATTCGCCATCGGCAATCAACGCCACGCGTTCGCCCGGATTTTCATCTTTCCACTCTTCCAATTTGTTGAGCAGAGCATCGGCGGCCTTCTCCACCGGCCAGTCGTCGGTGGAATTATCGCAGCAGGTGACGTAGCCCCGCGCCTCGGACGCGTGGTGAGCGGCGTGGAAGAGATCGTGCATGCCCAGCAAAAGCTGAAAATGCGCGTTGTGGAACGCGGGATCGTCGGGCTTTGGCGTTTCCGACATTTTCCCATCGTCCAGCCACCGAACCAGCGCCTCGGGAAATTTTTTCCGTAGACCAAATTCATCGATGATGCGATTTGCATCCGCCACTGTGGATGGATCGGGAACGGTCGGTCCGGAGGCAAGGGCATGTTCCTTGCCGGCGGGCACGTCGGTGACAGCAAGGGTTATTTTTGTTGCTCGTCCAGCCGCAACCGCCAGGCGCCCGCCCTTCACGGCGGAAAGATGGCGGCGCACGGTGTTCATCGCTTCAATCGGAGCGCCGCAGGTAACTAGCGCATGGTTCGCGGCTTGCAGGTCTTCAAGGCGCATGCCGGAAACTAGCGGGAGCTCGGTCAGCGCGGAGCCTCCGCCAGAAAGTAGAAAGAAGACGACGGTCCGTTCGTTCGCACTGCGCAGCAAAGCGAGAATTGCCTCCGCCGCCCGCCAACTGTCTGCATTCGGGTTGGGATGGCCTGCAACGAAATATTCGAGGCCCGAAATTGGCGATGCGGATTTTGTCGGTGCCGCGACGACTCCCCGGAACCGGCAAGCATCCGGCAGAAACGAGCGCAGTCCGACGGCCATTGAGTGGGCCGCTTTTCCAATGGCGACCACAAACGTCGAGGTGAAAACGGAGAGGTCGATCGCCGCGTCGTCGAGCGTCAGCACAGACCCCGTCAACGTAAGTTTCAGCTCCATGACGCGCGGAATGTCCAGCGCAGCCAGCGCGTCACGAAATATTTCCCGCGCGATTTGCTTTCCTTGCGTCATGGCAGCGGCGGCATTCGAACGCTCAGGGTTTCTTGAGGACCGCGGGGTTCAGCATGTTCGGCGGCAACTGGCCATTGAACAGGGCAACGACGTTGTTCGCGGCCATCACGGCCATTTTCGTCCGCGTTTCCAGCGACGCCGACGCCAGGTGCGGCGCTATCACAACGTTGGAGCGCTTCAGCCCCGGATGGATGAACGGCTCGTTTTCGAAGACGTCCAGCGCCGCTCCGGCGATTTTGTTCGCCTCCAGCGCGGCGACGAGCGCGGCTTCTTCCACCACCTGCCCGCGCGAGGTATTGATCAGAAACGCCGTCGGCTTCATCCGGTAAAACTTCGGCGCGTCAAACAGGCCGCGTGTTTCTGGCATCAGCGGGACGTGCAAACTGATGAAATCAGACTCGGCCAGCAGCGCGTTCATTTCGCGGCGCTCCGCATTGAGGGATTTTTCTACGTCTTCCGGCGCTCTCACCGCATCCGCATAAATTACTTTCATCTGGAAGCCCAGGGCGCGTCGGGCGACGGCCCGGCCGATGCGGCCGAATCCCACCAGGCCCAGCGTCTTCCCCCACACGTCGGTGCCGCACAACTGGTCCAGGTTCCAGCCCTTCCAGTTGCCGGAGCGGGCGAGTTGCTCGCCTTCGGAAAGCCGCCGCGCGACCGCCATCATCAGGGTCCAAGCGAAATCGGCGGTCGTTTCGTCGAGCACACCCGGCGTGTTGGTGGCCACCACTCCGCGTTTCGTGCAGGCATCAACGTCGATGTTGTCGTACCCCACGGCAACGTTCGCCGCGATGCGCAGTTTCGGGGCGAGGCGGAGGAATTCGTCGTTCACTTTTTCGGTGAGAAGGCACACCAGGCCTTCCTTGTCTTTCACTCGGCGCAGCACTTCCTCGCGCGGCGGGCGCTCTTCTTTTGCCCAGTATTCCACGTCGCAAGCGGCGTCCAGGACTTCGCGGGCTTCATCAAACAACTGGTGGGTCGCGTACACTTTCGGTTTCGCCATGCACTTCCTCTTATAATTTTGTTCCTCTTACACTAGCACAGCACGCGCCGCCGGAGAGTGTCATTGCCAGCGCGCCGCGGGAATTACTATAGTGGGGACGCCGCGGCATTTTGCCGCCGGCCCCTCATGGACCAGGCTCTTATTCGCGAACTGAAATCGCTCCTCGGCCCCGCGAACGTGCTGTCGCAAAAAGAAGATCTGATGTTGTATGAGTTCGATGGCTCCGTGGAAAAGGCCCGGCCGGAGGTGGTGGTCTTTCCGCTCAGCACCGAACACGTCTCTGGCATCGTGAAGCTGGCCGCGAAATACCAAGTGCCGGTGGTGGGCCGCGGCGCGGGCACAGGGCTTTCCGGCGGAGCGCTGGCGCGCGGCGGCGGCGTGATGATCGTATTCGCGCGAATGAATCGCATTTTGGAAATGGATTTGGAGAATCACCGCGCGGTGGTGCAGCCCGGCGTGGTGAATCTGGACATCACCCGGGCGGCGGAAAAGGCCGGTTTGTACTTCGCGCCGGATCCCTCAAGCCAGAAATCGTGCACCATCGGCGGAAACGTTGCGGAAAATTCCGGCGGGCCGCACACGCTGGCGTACGGATTGACGGTGAATCACGTTGCCGCGCTGGAACTTGTGCTGCCCGATGGTGAAATCGTGCGTGTTGGCAGCCGCCATGGAGACACCTCGGGCTACGATCTTTGCGGATTGTTTGTGGGCAGCGAAGGGACGCTCGCGCTGGTGACGGAAATCACGGTGAAGCTTTCCCGCAAGGCCGAGGCGGTGAAAACGCTGCTGGCGATTTTCGATGCGGTGGCGGATGCCTCGCGCACCGTGGTGGAGATGACCGCAAGCGGCATTACGCCGGCGGCTTGCGAAATGCTTGACGGCTGGACGCTACGCGCGGTGGAGGATTACATCCACGCAGGTTTTCCGCGCGACAGCGCTGCGGTTCTGTTGATTGAGGTGGAGGGCCTATGCGAAGCCGTAGAATCGCAGGCCGCGGCAATCGAGGAAATTTGCAAAGTAAATCACGCACGAGATGTGCGCACAGCGAAAGATAACGTCGAACGTGATCTGCTGTGGAAAGGAAGAAGGAACGCCTTCGGTGCGCTTGGCCGCCTGGCGCCTTCGAACTACGTCCTGGATGGCGTCATTCCGCGTTCGAAGCTGCCGGAGGCGCTCGAACAGATTCACGCGACCGGAGAGAAGCACGGCTTCCAGATCGGCAATATCTTTCACGCGGGCGACGGCAATTTGCATCCGATCGTTCTTTACGACCCGCGGGACACGGAACAATTCAAGCGCGCCATCACCGCCGCTGAAGAAATCATCCGCATGTGTGTTGCGCTCGGCGGCGCGCTGACGGGTGAACACGGTGTTGGCATGGAAAAGAACGAATTGATGCCGCTGTTGTTCAGCGACGCGGACTTCGACCTGATGCGGCGGATTCATGACGCGTTCAATCCCGACTCCTCGCTGAATCCGGGAAAGATTTTCCCGTTGAGCAAGGGTTGCGGCGAAATTCGTGTGCGCAAATCCGGCCAGGCCGCAGGAGATCGGCCGTGAGTAGCATTGCTAACCTCTCCAGCCAGCTCGAAAAGCTGGTGGGGAGTGATCGGGTAAACACTTCCGAAGCGTTGCTGCAAACATTCGCAATCGCGGGGCGCGCGCCGATGGCTGTTTTGAAGCCCCGCACTCTCGAGGAAGTTGCGGAAATTGTGAGTTTCGCGGCTGCGGAAAAGCTGGCGGTGATTGCCTGCGGCGGGCGAACAAAACTGGAATTGGGAATGCCGCCTCAGCGTTACGACCTGGCGCTGGACATGATTGGTCTGTGCCAGATCGCGCACTACGATGCAGGCGACTTGACGGTCAGCGTCGACGCAGGGATGCCGTTGATGAATCTCGCAATGGCGCTGGCCGCAAGAAAACAGTTCCTGCCTTTGGCTGTGCCATTCAGCTCCACATCCACCATTGGGGGAGCGATCTCATCGGGGGTCGACTCCACGCTTCGAATGCAATATGGCACCTCTCGCGATTTTCTGATCGGCGCCGAATTCGTGGATGGAACCGGCAGGCGGTGCAAAAGTGGCGGGCGCGTCGTGAAGAATGTGACCGGCTACGACCTGCACAAACTGCTGATCGGATCGCTCGGAACACTGGGAGTCATCACCCGGCTGAATTTCCGCACGTACCCGCTTCCGGAATTGCGCGGAGCATGCACTGCCAGTTTTCCGGGGATGGAAGCCGCGCTGAATTTCCATGATTATCTGTTGAAGTCGGGCCTGCCGTTTTCAAATCTGGAACTTTTCGATCCGCAATTTTCCGGCTTGCTCGCCGGATATTCAAATCAAGCGGGTGGAAGTATTCCGGCATCGCTAAAAGAAAATGCCTGGCACGTATTCGCATCGTTCGAGGGAATCGCGGGAGTGATGGCACGGGTGCAGCGCGAACTGCAGGAGCGTTGCGAACGGGCGCAAGCGGCGCACTACGAAACACTTGACCCGCAAGACTCTAAACGATGGAGCGGCGCCCTGCAGGAGTCGTTCGACTGGCTCCGGTCCGCGGCTGCGAACGTAGCCCTGCTACGAATCGCCCTTCCGCAATGGGCGCCGAAGGACGTGGCGGAGTTACATCTGGTTTTGAAGCAATCACCGCTGCGTTCGGCGTTTGCGCTCCGCGCCTGCAACGTCGCGTATCTCGCCTTGCTAGCTGAGGGTGAGGATGCGCAAACAAACGCGGCGATGGAGCGTTGCGTGTCCCACGTGCGCAGTTGCGTAGAAGCGAAGGACGGGAGCGCCGCGTTGTTGTATTCTCCCGCGCGGCTGAAGGACCGCATCAACGTGTGGGGAACGAAGCGCGCAGATTTCCCGCTGATGCAGCGTGTGAAACGGGCGTTCGACCCGCACAACATTTTCGCGCCCGGACGTTTCGTGGGAGACCTCTGACCCGTGTCCGCGCAACAACCCATTCCCGGCGCGGTTCCGGTCTACGAGGATTTTTCGCGCTGCGTGCATTGCGGCCTGTGCCTGAACCACTGCCCGACCTATCGCCTGTGGCAACTGGAAGCGGATTCGCCGCGCGGCCGCATTCGCCAGATGATGCTGGTCGAGCAGGGCGAACTGCCGGTCTCCGAAGGATTCGTCGATCACATCGATAAATGCCTGGATTGCCGATCGTGTGAAACGGCGTGCCCTTCAGCCGTGAATTACGGAAAGCTGGTGGAGCATGCACGGGCGCGCATCGAGAGGGATTTCAAGCGGCCGCTGCTTTCCCGCATCGCCAGGAATTTTGTATATCGCCGCTTGCTGCCATATCCCGAGCGCATCGCGATGGCCGCCAAACTTCTGCGGATTTACCAGCGCTCGGGTTTGCAGGCCGCTGCCAGGGTGACAGGAGTTTTGAAACTGTTCGGACTCGCGGAGCGGGATTTACTCCTGCCGCCCGTCGACCGGCAATTCTTTTTCAATCAATTGGGCAAAACATTCGCCGCGCAAGGAACCCGCCGCGCGCGCGTCGCTTTTTTCACGGGTTGTGTCGCCAATGTGACCTTCAGCGCTCTGAATGAAGCTACCCTCCGCGTTCTCACCGCCAACGGCTGCGAGGTGGTTGTCCCCGACGGGCAATTCTGCTGCGGAGCCTTGCCAGCCCACGCCGGTGTGCGCGACGTGGCCCGCGACCTGGCCCGCCGGAACCTCGCGGCCTTCGCTTCCGCCGATTTTGACGCGCTGGTGACCAACGCCGCGGGCTGCGGCTCCACGCTGAAAGAATACGACCACCTGTTCACGCCGGAGGAACCGGAATACGCCGCGGCCGCCGCACTCGCAAAAAAGACCCGCGATGTTACCGAGTTTCTTGCGGCCCTGGGCCTTTCCGCTCAACTGAAGCCGATTCCCGCGCGAGTCACCTACCAGGACTCCTGCCATCTTTTGCACGGGCAGAAAATTCGCGAGGCGCCGCGCCAACTGTTGCGCGCCATCCCCGGAGTGGAATTTGTGGAATTGCCCTTTGCGGACATCTGCTGCGGCTCGGCTGGCGTCTACAACGTAACGGAAACGCAGGCGTCGCTCGACCTGCTAGCTGAAAAAATGGCCTGCGCCAAGACAACCGATGCGCAAATCATCGCCACCGCCAACCCGGGCTGTCTTCTGCAATTGCGCGCCGGCGCGGAAATCCACAAGGCCGGACAAGAAGTTCTGCACGTGATCGAGTTGCTGGACCGCGCGTGTAAGAGCAGCGTTGCTTAATAGGGGATTTCTTATCGTTCGGCGATCAGAAACCGGCAGCCCTGCGGCCCGGTTTTTGCCGAGTGCATTATTCCGGCGGGCAAATCGCAGCGGTCTCCAGTGTAGTAAGTCCGCGTCTCGCCGTTCATGGTCATGCTCATCTCGCCCTTCAGAATAATATGCGCGGACTCCGCGCGATGGGTGTGCTCGTGATATTCCACATCGGGCCCGTCTTCCCAGACATACAAGTGGCTATAGCCCTCCAGGATCAACCGTTCGGCGAGATCCTTCTCGTCCAACTTCTTTTCCATGGCCCCAATCTTAACGCTTTCCTGAACCATAAGACCAACTCCTCAGTTTCTCGCTCAAAAACGACTGCGCCCTCACTGCAGCAATGGGGGTAGCTGCAGCAAGGGCGTGCCGTCTTCAGGAGAGAAGATCGTTCAACCCCGGGTCACTCACCCGGAGGAGGCGGAACCGCCGCCGGCGCCTGTCCGCCGTGGCCGTACATCATGTTGCCCTTGCCATGGGCGTGCGCTTGCCGCACGGTGTAATCCGACGGCACCGCAAAGAGCGTTGCCGCGGGCTCCTGCCGCTGAATATTGGTCAAGGTGTAAGTGGTTGAGCCAAAGCGCGGATCGGTTCGCGTGCTCTTCACCACCACCTGCAGGTCGGCGGAATACCAGCGTTCGTTGACGATGCTGATGGGCTTGTCGTTGCCGATTTGCCCGGCCGGAATCGTGCGCGTATAACGCGTTCCCTGCGCGGCAACGCCGTTGATGGTCTGCGTGCCGAGGTCTTCTTTCTTCACCGTGCCGTTGGCGATTTCCTCCTGCATATGCGCTTCGAACTTATCCTGCAACCCGCCGGAATTTTTCTTTCCGGTGTGCCTGGCGCCCAACTGGTCCGCGATTTTGGTGTCGGGGTGAAGAATGAACGCGGTGCCCGCGACCGGGTCGTGAATCATCACGAACGAGTCGGACTTCCCGCTGGCGACCAATGGTCCGATGACCGGAAGAGTCGTCTCACGGCGGACGCGGCCCTGCCCGTCACGAAAAATGTTGGCTTGAATTTTGCGATTGATGGAGGTGCCGTTCGCAAGAGTCTGCGTCGTTTCGGTGACGCCGACGGCGGTGTACGGCGCGCCGGTAACCACTTTCCCGGGATGCATCTCCTCAAAGCCCAGGATCTTCATGCGCGCGCCCATCGGCCCGCCGGGCATAAATTCATCCTGCGGCGGAGGTCCCGGTGGAGGTTCCTGCGCATTGAGAGCGGCGGCGCTGGTCAGCATGGCCGCCGTGAAAACCGATAAAATCCATTTCCTGTTCATTCCGGATTCTCCTCTACTTCTCTCCTGTTGCTTCTCTCCCGCGCGCGGCTGGCTCGCCGCGCGAAACTCAATTGCTCGATTGCGGCAGGCGATACGCCTGCGGCTGGCCGTCGGCGCCGAGCAGCAAATCCACCTGCACGATGTCGTTCGCGTGCTCTTCATTGACGGATAATCCCAGCGCGCCCAGCGACCCGCGCTCCATCTGCACCCGCACCACGGTCGTGTCGTCCAGCAAACCCGGGATCGCCCCGGGGATCAAAGCGAATTCGTCTCCATCGTTTTCGGCAATCAGCGTGCCGCCAAGTTCGGGCCCGGTCGCTACGGAATGAGTCGCGCTGGGGGTCGAGGGCTGTACCTCCGCAATATTCACCCGCTTCTCTCTTTGCCGAAGCACCAGCGACCCAGCGACCAGAACCAGCGTCGCGGCGGCAAGCACCCAACTGGTCACAACCGCGCGGCCTCGGCTCTTCATGGTAGTGTGCCGCGTCCGGAATTCCTGGCGCAGGCGCATCTCCACGCGGGAGGGGGCCGTCGCCTCCCTGGTCACCTGCCCCAATTCGCGCAGATCCGCGCGTAACGCCAGCGCGCTTTCGAACAGTGCCGCACAGTGCGGGCAACTCCGCAAATGCTCCCGGGCGGCCGTAGAGTCACGCCCGCCCGCGCCCAGATCCCGATCCAGCCCCACGATGCCGAATTCTTCGCAATTCATTCGCACTTCTCCCAAGATTGTTCAGCGACCCGCGTTCGCGCGTTTCGGCGCTTCGCGCAGCATTTCCAGTTTCGCCAGCAGCAGCGCGCGTCCCCGGTGCAATCGAGAACGCACTGTTCCGATCGGGCATTCCAGCGCTTGCGCGGCTTCCTCGTAACTCATCTCTTCCAGCTCGCAAAGCACCACGGTTTCCCGAAACTCCGGCGGCAACGACAGCACTGCCGAACGCACTCGTTCGCGCCGCTCGCGAATTTCCGCCCAGTGGGCCGGCGTTCGTTCGTCTGCAATGTCGATCGCCTGCACTTCTCCCTCGCTGTTCTTCACTTCCAGGGAAAACTCGCGCGGTTGCCGCTCCAGATGCTTCATGACCCGGTTGCGGGCGATGCCGTAGAGAAACGCGCCCAACGGACCGCGCGTGGGATCGTATTTTTTCGGCTCGCGCACCAGCGTCATGAACACATCCTGCACAATCTCTTCCGCTGCCCAGCTCTGCCCCGTCATGCGCAACGCGAAACGGTAGATCTGGGCCTGGTTGCGCCGGTAGAGTTGCGTGAACGCTTCTTCATCGCCCCTGGCCGAGCGCTTCAGCAGGACGTCGTCTCTTTCGAGTGCCTCGATGTGCGTTTCTCCTGACGTGACGCCTGCCTTATCTAACTATTCCCGGGCGGAGCGGAGAAAGTTCCCAAGCAGGCGGCCGTTCTATGGCGCGGCCGGAATGGGCCGCGTGCTCTACTCTAAATCAAACCCGGTCAAAGGGTTAGAGTTGCAACTCGGCCGTGAGGACGAACTCCAGGCGTATGAATCCGGAGACTTTTGCCGAGGCTGGAGGGACCTAGCGAGCCTTTTTGCCCGGGCGAAACATGTTCGCCGCCACGCGTGTCACCAATCGCCGCGGCACCAGGCGCTGCGAGTGCGCGCCCAGGTAATTGCCCAGGCCGGAAATCACGTAACTCTTCCCGGCGGCCAATGCCTGCAAACCGGTCCGCGCGACTTTGTCCGCAGGCTCCTGATTCTTTGCGGTGAACGCTTCCTGGCCCGCGACCGTGTGAAACTCCGATTCAGTAGAACCGGGGCACAATGCGCAAACGCGAATTCCGTGCGGCTTCATCTCCTCCGCCAAACCCTCCGCGAAGAACAGATCGAACACTTTCGTGGCCGCATAAGTGGAGATGTAAGGCACGGCTTGAAACGCGGCCGTCGAAGCAAGTATCAGGATGTCGCCGCTGCGCCGAGCGACCATCTCCGGCAGAAAGAGTCGCGTCAGGTGCACCACTGCGGTGCAATTCACTTCCACCATGTCCAGCAGGCGCTGGGTTTCCACCTGCGGAACTTCGCCATACTGCCCGAAGCCCGCGTTGTTGATCAGCAAGTCGACGCGCAATCCCTTCTCTTTCGTGAAGGCAAAAATCTCCTGCGGCGCCTCGCGCTTGGCCAGATCTGCGGCCACCACTTGCGTTTGGATACCGTGCTTTTTCCGCAGGCCGTCCGCGATTTCCTGCAGTCGGTCCAATCGCCGCGCCGTCAGCACCAGATGTGTGCCTCCTGCCGCAAGCTCCTCCGCCAGCGCCACACCAATCCCCGCGCTCGCGCCGGTAACCAGCGCCCACTTACCTTTCCATTCGCTAGCCATTCGGAGTTGTCCTCGGGAATCCGCAGTTCACGCCGAATCGGCCGGATCCGTTTTGCGCGAACGCAAAACAGAATCCTTTAGTCGCGTGCCCTGCTCTTTCATCCGGTCCATCAAACGCCGCGCCCACACAAACTCGGCCGCCAGCAGCGTCAATCCCAGAAAGATGACCAGCCAGCCGGGACCCGGCGTAAACAGCATAACCGCTCCCAGCCCGAGAAGCGTAAACCCTCCGAGTATTTTAGAAAAGCGCCGGACTTGCTCAATGGTGTGAAAGAACATGTGCCCTCATGGGCAGAGGCGGGGGAACCACAATTGTGACTGGAACTCCTGCGATAAACAACAGCCACATTGGTTGGATGCGCAGTCCACTAAAACGGACATCCAAACCGAGCAGTGAGGAACCGAAAATGGCGGAGAGGGTGGGATTCGAACCCACGGTAGGGGTTAACCTACACACGCTTTCCAAGCGTGCGCCTTAAACCGCTCGGCCACCTCTCCACTCGACTGCGCAACCTTTAAACTTTAGCAGAAATTGTTCCCAGGCGCATGGCACGTCCCGCAAGCTTTTTCCGTCGGCGCCGCAGAAAACGCAAGTATTCCCCCCGAAACTCAATTTTGCCTGTCGCCGCCTCTCAAGTAGACTAGTAGGGTTGTCCACACCATTCCGGGGTGGTGCAATTGGTAGCACATGGGCCTTTGGAGCCTAGAATCCTGGTTCGAGTCCAGGCCCCGGAACCACTTTTGACACTTCCCGCCGCTGCAAATTCCTGCAAAACGCCGCCTATTTCACAGAGAACCGCAAAATCGTAGTCGAGTGAAACGGCTTGCTCGGAAACAGGGTAGTCGACGGAAATCCCGCGTGGTTTGGTGAATCCGGGAAATGCTGGGTCTCCAGGCAAAACGCGTAACGCTGTTCGTAAACCTTGCCACCCTTCCCATGCGCCGTCCCGTCCAGAAAATTCCCTGTATAGAATTGTATTCCCGGCTCCGTCGTCAATACCTCCAGCACGCGCCCACTCTTTGGATCTCGCGCCACGGCCGCCGGCTCAATCCCTGAAAATCTCGACTTCCGGTCCAGAACCCAGTTGTGATCGTATCCCCGGCCCAACTTCAATTGCTCGTCCTCTCCGTTGATGCGCTCGCCGATCGCCACCGGCCGCGTGAAATCAAACGGCGTGCCCTTCACAGGGCGCAGTTCGCCCGTCGGAATCAAACCCGCATCCACCGGCGTAAATTTACCCGCGTTCAGCTGCAGCGTCTGCGCTAGAATGTCGCCGTTTCCCTGCCCCGCTAGGTTGAAATAGCTGTGATTGGTGAGATTCACAACAGTGGGCTTGTCCGTGCTGGCGCTGTAATCAATCCGCAGTTCGTTTTTCGCATGCAGTAAAGTAAACAGCACGGTCACCGTCATCGTCCCGGGAAATCCCTCTTCCCCGTCCGGACTCACGTAAGTAAACTCAACCGCCACACCTTCCTTGCTCGCAACTTCCTTCGCCGCCCACATCTTCTTATCGAAACTGAGCAATCCGCCGTGCAGCGTGTTCTCGCCGTTATTCTTCGGCAGTGTGTACGTTTTCCCCGCCAGCGTGAAACTTCCATGCGCAATGCGGTTCGCATAGCGCCCCACGGTGCCGCCAAAGTGGGCCGTACCCTCCTCGTATTCCTTCGCGGTGTCGTAACCCAGCACGACGTCCGCGAATTTCCCCGTCCGGTCCGGCGCCTTGAGGCTCACCACCGTCGCGCCATAGTTTGTGATCGCCACCGTCATTCCGCGGTTATTTGCCAAAACATATAAATTCGTTTTTTCGCCCGAACCGATCTCCCCAAAGGGCTGAACCTTCACGGAAGATTTTGCCGGAGGATCCGCCGAACACTTCCCGCTTGTCAGCGTCAATGCCAGCAACAATCCCATACTCATGCGCAGAACGGACATGGCCCTCTCCTTACAAAATTCAAGCTTAATAGCTGCAACAAGAATACGAACCGAGTGCCGGACCCCGAACAGGAACACACTCAGTCCCCAGGCTGCTTCGCGGTGATCAACGCGCTGGTTGTCGCAACGCATTGCCAGGTTCCATTTGTCTTGATCCACGTGTCCACAAATCGCTCGCGATGCACGTACGGCTTCCCTTTCTCCATTCCCTTCACGCGAAACACGCCCACCACCACCGACGCGTCGCCATACATCTGCACGCTGCTCTGCTCAGTCACCGCCTGCGAAGGCTGGTAATCCGGCGCCTTGATGCTGGCCAGAAACTCACTCTTGTTCATCACGCTGCCATCAATATCGACGGACACCATGGTATTCGCCAGCAACATGTCCAGCGCCTTCGAATCCTTGCCTTCCAGCGCGTGGTTCCAGGCAAGCTCCAGCGCCTGGATCCGCCCCGCTTCGTCGTTAGCCCCGCCTTGCCCGCGCACGGACAGAGCAACGCCTGCAATCAAGAGAACCGCGGCAAACGGGATTATTTTTTTCATCAACGGAATCCTCTCATCGCCCATTGGATATGCCCGGCAGTCGTAACGATAGTAGGCCATCCACCGCGCGTCATGTGGACGGCCTTCGCGAGATTTTCTGAAGAATTAACGCCCGAGGATTTCGCCAACCGCGCGAAACGCCTGGTCGATCGCCGTATCCGTGTAAGCGCTCGCCCCGGCATCGGAATTTGCAATTGCGATGCGTCCAAAGGTCTGCCGGCCCAGCACCCACGGCTCCTGCCCCGCCTTCCATTCCGGCAAATCCAGCCCGAACGGCGTGAACGCATACCCGTGCGCCCAACGGTTCACAATGATGCCCTCAATATCCCGCGCCGGATCAAAACCAGCCCCACCCAGCATCCGCCCCAACTGCTCGCGAATGTTCCGCTCGAATTTTGTGTACGGCGTCTGTAGCAACTCCGTCCGCCCCGCGCGATTCTGATCGCGCACCGGCAACCCGGGCTTGCACGGCGTTCGCAGCATGAACAGCACCGCCGGTTCTTCTGGTTTACTAGGAAACTGATACTTCCCCAGGCTTACCGGAAAATCCAGTGCCGTGTATGTGTGATATCCCCCCGGAGCCACAATCTGGTGAATTTCCAGATTCGCGAACGCCGTCCAGTTCCGCAGCGCCACGTGCGTGTACACCAGCGGCGCCTTCACCAGGTACGAAAGCGATTCCTTCTGCGCGTCTGGCAGCTCCGGGCAAATATAAGGAATCATCACGTTGTAGCAGGCCAGCACGCAGTAATTCCCTTTCACCGTATTCAGCTTCCCGCCGCGCATATAAGCAACTTCCACTTCTTTCGACGCGTCTTTCGCCCCAAGATGCTTCACGTTCACAACCGTGCTATTTAGCCGGATCCTCACGGAATTCGCGGCCCGATCAAGCATCGCGTAATTCGCCCGCGCCGTGACCACGTCCTCCATCGTCGACCCCGGCACTGCTTCCGGAATCAGCGAACGCACCAGCAGCCGCGCCACGGAGGCATTTCCGTCTGGGAAATGAAAAATGTACGGCTCTTCCTTCTCATGTTCAGGAAAGCCAAGCCCGTCAAACCCCGGATAGGTGAACGAACCATAGTCATCGCCCGCCTCGTAACACAGGAACGCAGGGACGGACTCGATCCCCACGCAAAAAAGATCATGCGTAAACGTTTGAAAAAACGGCAACGCTTCGGGAACCAGCTTGCAGTGTTTAGTCAAATAATCCGCGTAGCTGATCTTGCCCAGGGTCGTGATTTTCTGCTCCCGCGTCATCCCCTGCAGGTAATCGACCTTCTTCGTATAAACGCGCGCGATGTCCTTCTTCACCGTGTCCGAAAGCGGCGCCTTCGCCAGAAATTCCGGCCACGGCGTGGTATTCATCCCCGTCACCAGCCGGTCGTCGCCGAACGTCTCTTTGTCGAAAAAAGCCGCCGTGCCGCGCTTGGCGTAAAGCTTCGTGTCATAGGCCTTGTAGAATTTCTGCGTATCGATCCCAATCTCTTTCAGCAGCGCTTTCGCTTCCGCGCTGTAACGGCCGGGACTCTCAATCGATTGCGTCCCGCCGTACGACAAAACCATTCGTCCGCCGGCTTGAAACTCGTTCCGCTTTGCGTGACCGCCGAAATCATCGTGGTTGTCCAGAATCAGAATTTTCGCAGCGCGCCCGGCTTTTTGCCGGAACCGGTAAGCCGCAGCCAACCCGCTGATGCCTCCGCCCACAATCACCAGGTCGTAGCTCTCGCCAGTAGCAACCGCATCGCCCAGTGAACTCGCCGATTCGCCATCCCGCATCCGGTGCGCAAACGTAAACGACCCATCATGATTCCCGCGAATACCCGTGCGGGAAGGCGGGTAATAATCAGGAGCCTTCTCCGGCGCAAACTCATCGAACGCTGCCGCCGCAAATAGCTGCTCCGCCCCAATCGCCCCGCCGAGCAGCGTCGCACCCGTGCCAATCGCCACGCCATTCAGAAAATCGCGCCGCGTAATCTCCCGCGTCATCCCCAACTCGCGATCCCGTTTCTCTCCGCCAATCTTCACGTCGTCCATCGAAGCTCCCCCGTCGCCTTCCGGTGGCCCAGTATACCCCGCCTGCCACATCCCTACACAATTTCAGCAAAGTTGTGGGCTCTGTCGGCGTGTAGTGGCCGACCTTTAGGTCGGTCACTCCGAACAAAAATGGCAATTCATCACCCAACCTCTTCGAATTCCTACCCATCACTGCTACCCTGTTACCCAGTTTCGGATCGCTTTCCCATGCAGCCACAACCCGACACCCAGGGCGAAAAAGAAACCGGACGCCTCGAAGCCTTCAGCGACGGCGTCTTCGCGGTTGCCATCACCCTCCTGGTCTTCGAACTGAAAGTTCCCACAATCCCGCTGACGGGAGCAACCCCCGCCGCGCTGGGCCAGGCGCTGCTGCACCTCTGGCCTAGCTATTTCGCCCTGGTCACCAGCTTCTTCACCATCCTCATCATGTGGATGCATCACCACGCTATTCTCCGCAACGTCCAGCGCACCGATTCGCGCCTGCACTTCAGCAACGGCTGCCTGCTTCTCTTGATCACGTTTGTTCCCTATCCAACCTCGGTCCTCGCGTCCTATTTGCGGACGCCCGCTGCAAAAATGGCCGCTGCGTTTTATGCGGGAACATTCGTTCTAGTGGCGCTTTCCTTTACATTATTCATTTACGGCGCCTTCCGCCCCCACCTGCTCTCAAAAAACGCCTCCGCCCGATTCATCGAAACCACGCACCGCAACTACCGCCTCGGCCCGCCGCTTTATCTGCTCGCTACGCTAGCGGCCTTCATCGACGCAAGATTGTCCCTGGGAATCTGCACAGCGTTATGGATTTATTGGGCAGCAGTAATCAGAGGGTAGTGCAACTTGGGAAAGAAGCGCTCTTCAGTGGTACGTCGTAACCAGCTCGCCATTTTCAATCCGCAGGTCGGACACATCCGAAGGCAATCTCAACTTCTCGCGGTTCACCGGCGATTCCATCAACTGCTTCACTGCGCTCTCCAATGCCGACTGCGGAATCGGCAGTGATCCGATGTGCCCGCTCACCGGCTCAAATTTCAAATAGCCGTCGGCCGCGCCCAGCTTCCCCACCAGGTCCAGGCTCATCTCTTTTCCATGCAGATCGAACACCAGGTAGGCGTGCACCTGATCCCCTTCCATCTGCACCTTGACGTCCCGAACCGATGACCGCACCTGCTCCACGTCGGCGTCCGTCGGCGCATTGCTTCCACCGCCCTGCGAAGGCGTTGCCGCCGCTGGCGCAAGGTCCAGGTGGTTCGCGAGATACGAATTCAGCTCCGTCTCATCCAACCGCAAAGTAGCGGGCTGTCCCTGCGCCACGCTCTGCTGAACCTCGGAAACTTTTTGTTCGGCGGTAGCCGCGGCCTGCGGCGTCGAAAGCACGGCCGGAGGCTGTGTTTTGTGCAGGAGAAGTATCAATGTGACGAGAGCAGCCAGGTAGGTGGACCAGCGGACGATGCGCAACACCCAGCGCAAGGTGCTCACCCGCGGTTCCTCAAACGGAGGCAGCGGCTCGAGTATTGGCGGCAAATTGGGAACTGTATGAGCCATGTTCTATTCGGCGAATCAGAGTCCTATGAGTTGGATGCGAACCTGCAGGGCCCGGTTTCAACCCTATTCCCCGGCAATGCTCGCCGCAACTCCTCCGCCCCACAAGGACGCCAACTCGGCACCTGTCCACCAGGCCTGCGCGTGGGATACTGATTCCCAACGAAAAGGGTCTACCTTGGCGACGGAAGCAATCATCTCGAAAGCATCGCACGCAGGCACAAAGCGCCTCCCCGCCTATCTTGCGCTTCTTGGCGGCATCGTCTGCATCGCCTGGTCCGCCATCTTCGTCCGCTGGACCGACATTCCCGGCCCCGCGTCCGCCTTTTACCGAATGCTGATTCCCGCCGTTGTGCTTCTGCCAACATTTTTCTTCGATCGCCGCCGCCCCTCTCTAGACGCGCGCACTCTCGGCATCATCGCGTTCGGCGGAATTTTCTTCGCCTTCGATCTCGCCCTCTACAACACCGCAATTCTCCAAACCTCCGCCGCCAACGCCACACTGCTCGGCAACAACACTCCGATTTTCGTCGGGCTGCTCACCTGGCTGGTCTTTCGCCAGCGTCCCGCTCGTGCTTTCTGGCTTGGTCTCCTGATGGCCATCGCCGGCGCGGTTGTCATCCTCTGGTCGGACCTCGCCCACCACACGCGCATCGGCGTGGGCGATCTCGAAGCGCTCGCCGCCTCCGCCTGCTTCGCCGTCTACCTCATGGTCACGGAAAAAATTCGCAGCTCCACCGGCACGCTGGCATTTCTCCGCCTGGCCATGATCTCCAGCACTGTCGCCTTGCTGCTGATGAATCTCGCAATGGGCATCTCTTTGCGCGTGCCCCACGGACGCACTATCTGGGCCGTTCTCGGCCTTGGCCTCATCTCCCAACTCGGCGGCTATCTCTTCCTCACCTACGCCCTCGGCCACCTTCCCGCCACGCTCACCTCCATAAGCCTTCTCACGCAAGGCCCCCTCACCGCCGCCATGGCCGCGGTCCTCCTCGCCGAACCCCTCTCCCTCGCACAAATCCTCGGAGGCCTCCTCGTCCTCGCCGGTGTAGGTCTCGCCCACCGCCAGCGCCATCCCGAAGACGAGTGCAACGTCTAGCGCCATTTCTTCACGGGTCCAGACTTCCTGCTCAGAGTTACTCGCTTGCTACGTTCCGAAACACGGGTAACATTGAGGGCGAAGAGCATTCCTCCGTCCAGCCAATAACCAGAAGGGGTCCACCGTGCGCCTATCATGCTCCGCGCTTTTCGCTCTTTGCCTTTCGTTTCCCTGCCTCGCGCAAGATCCGCCGCTGCCCCCCGCGCCACTAACACCTCCTCCGCTATCCGCCACCACCACAGCGTCGCCTGTCCCAAAACTCGCGCCGGCATCTCGCCCCAAAATCGGACTCGCCCTCGAAGGCGGCGGCGCGCTCGGCGAAGCCCACGTCGGCGTCCTCAAATGGTTTGAAGAGCACCACATCCCCATCGACTATCTCGCCGGCACCAGCATGGGCGGCCTCGTCGGCGGCTTCTACGCCACCGGCAAACCTGCCAGCCAACTCGAAGAAATTCTCCACACCGCAAATTGGCCGCTCCTTCTCGGCGGCGGCACTCCCTACGAAGACCTCTCCTTCCGCCGCAAAGAAGATGCCCGCGCCGTTCCCAATTCGGTTCAAGTCGGCCTGAAGCACGGCGCCACCCTTCCCCCCGGACTAAACACCGGCCACCAGATCAATCTCCTCATCGATCGGGAAACCATCGATTACTCCAGCATCTCCTCTTTTGACGATCTCCCCATTCCCTTCCGCTGCGTGTCCACGGAACTCATTTCCGGCAAAGCCTACGTCTTCCAGAGCGGCTCTCTCTCCGACGCCATGCGCGCCACCATTTCCATCCCTGGAGTTTTCGCCCCCGTCCGCCAGGGCGACAAAATCTTTGTCGACGGCGGCCTTGTCGACAATCTGCCCACGGATGTTGTCCGCAATATGGGCGCCGACGTGGTCATCGCTGTCCACCTGCAGCTTTCCCCAGCCAGCGCGAAAGATATTCAGGGCGCGTTTTCGGTGCTCGGGCGCTCCGTGGCCCTGGTGATTGCGGAATCGGAAATTCGCGGTATGGCCGGCGCCGACCTCATCGTCAGCGCTGACGTCGCGGAATTCTCCTCCAGCGACTATCAGAAGACCGAACAACTCCTCCAGCGCGGCTACGACGCCGCCCAGGAAAAAGCCCAAATCCTGAAAGCCTATTCGCTCGACGACGCCGCCTGGGCCGATTATCTCCAGCAGAAAAAATCCCGCATGCGCGGCAACCCCGGAGCGCCCGAGTTCATCCGCGTCGAAGGTGTGGATCCAGAAGGCCAGAAAAACATTGAGAATCTGCTAAAAGCTTTTGTCGGCAAACCTCTCGACACAAAATCTCTCGACCACGTCCTCACCCGCCTCACCGGCGTCGGCCGCTACGACAGCATCACCTACTCGGTCATCAACGACGGCAACCAGAGCGGCCTCTCTATCCGCGTCCACGAAAAAACCTACGCGCCTCCCTTCCTTCTGCCATTCGTCGAAATCAACGGCAGTGAACCGCAGGACGTCGACTTCACCATGGGCGCTCGCCTCACCGCGATGGACGTCTGGGGTTACCGTTCCGAGTGGCGCACCGACCTGAAATTCGGCGCCACCTACGGCATCGCCACCGAACTCTATCGCCCCTTCCGGCCGCTCGGCCGCTGGTTTTTCGCGCCGTACGTCAATGCCAGCCAAACCAATTTCAAGGTTTATGGCTATTCGGATCCCCGCGCCATCTACCGTCTCGACAACGTCCTCACCGGAGTCGACTTCGGCTACTCGACCAGCCGCTTCAACGAAATTCGCGTCGGCTACGGCGTCGGCTATCAGGACTACACCCTGCGTCTCGGCACCCCGGACTTCCCCTCCACCAGCGGCCGCGTCGGCGCCTTCCACGCGCGCTACACTCTCGATCACACCAACGAAGCCGTCATCCCCACCCGCGGCGTCTTCCTCAAAGCGAATTTCGAGTGGTTCGACACCACTCCCATCTCCACCCAGGCCTATCCGTCCCTCGGTCTTCTCGTCCAATACTTCCAGCCTGTTTCCTCACGCGGCTCGCTCTTCTTCACCGCAGAAGGCGCCTCCACCTTCGGCCGTTCCTCCCCCGGCGCTCCCATCTATTTCCTCGGCGGCGTAGGACGCCTCAGCGCCTACGGCCTCAACGAACTCATCGGCAACCAATATTTCATCGGTCGCACCGGTTACCTCCACAAAGTTTTCACCCTGCCTACCTTCGTCGGTAAACAGGTCTACGTCACAGGCTTCGCCGAAGTCGGCAAAATATACGGCGATCCTTTCTCCGCTCCCAAACTTTCCGGCGACGCCGCCGGCGGCATCCTCGCCGAAACTTTTTTTGGCCCGATCCTCATCGGCGGCAGCGTCGGCGACACCGGCCACCAAAAATGGTTCTTCCAACTCGGCCGAGTCTTCTAACTCTTCGAAATCGTTCGCTTTTGGACTCGCCCGTGCGTTCCGCTCGACCGTGAGGCGAGCGGTTCAACTGGATTGGCGGAGCCGCAGTCAATTAGAAACACACCATTCATCGTCGGTTAATCTCCCGCAAGTATAACCACTCCCTCTTTTCCCGATTTGCATTGTCAGGTCTACCCCTCCTCGTCGCCCGCGGAGGCAATTTCGCTTCTGGAAGGATTGCCATGGCCACGACCACCACTACTGCGCCTCTCGGCGTTCACGAAAAAATGAATCGCCGCCCCAGCCGTCTCGGCATCTTGATTTTCGGCGCGGTGATGATTTTGGGCTTGGTTTTCATCGGCGCAAGCATCGCGCGGGACCTCGGCGACATCAGCCTGGGTTCCGCCTGGCCCTACCTCCTGCTGGGGTTTGCCCTGCTCGTCGCCCTCGGCTTCGAATTTGTGAACGGCTTCCACGACACGGCCAACGCTGTCGCCACGGTCATCTACACGCATTCCCTGGACCCCAACATTGCCGTCGTCTGGTCAGGCTTCTGGAATTTCGCCGGCGTGGTCACTTCCACCGGCGCCGTCGCCTTCGGCATCGTATCGCTCCTGCCCGTGGAACTAATTCTTCAGGTGGGCAGCAACGCCGGCTTCGCCATGGTTTTCGCGCTGTTGATCGCCGCGATTCTCTGGAACCTCGGCACCTGGTGGTTCGGCCTTCCCGCCTCCAGCTCTCACACGCTGATCGGCTCCATCATCGGCGTCGGCATCGCCAATCAACTGATGAGCGTAAAATCCGGCACCAGCGGCGTCGATTGGGCCCAGGCCCTGAACATCGGCAAATCGCTTCTGCTCTCGCCCATTTTTGGTTTCATTCTCGCCGCTTGTCTTTTCCTGCTAATGAAAGCCGTGGTCAAGGACAAGCGTCTCTACGAAGCGCCAAAAGGCACCGAACCTCCGCCATTCTGGATTCGCAGCATGCTTATTTTCACCTGCACCGGCGTCAGCTTTTTCCATGGCTCCAACGACGGCCAGAAAGGTATGGGCCTCATCATGCTCATACTGATTGGCACCGTGCCTACCACCTACGCCTTAAACCACGCCGTTACGCCCCGTCAAACCGAGGATTTTATCGCCGTCTCGCATCAGGCCGCGGACACCGTCGGCAAATACGTGGTGCCCTCCGCCGTTGTGGGCGACCCGCGCGACGACGTCACGGACTACATTCGTACCAAAGAGTTCAAGCCCGGCACCATGCTGGCGTTGCGCGTTTTGATCAACGACATCGGCACCGAAATGTCCCAGTTCAAGCAGCTTGCCGCCGTGCCCCGCGAGCACGTCCGCAATTTCCGCAACGACATGTATCTGGTTAGCGAAGCGCTGCGCCTGATGCAGAAGTCCGGCAAGCCCCAACTGGCCGCCGCCGACGTCTCGGTGCTCAAAAACTACAAAGGCCACATCGACAAAGCCACCCGCTTCATCCCCCTTTGGGTGAAGGTGGCGGTGGCCCTCGCGCTGGGGCTCGGCACCATGATCGGCTGGAAGCGGATCGTCGTCACTGTCGGTGAAAAAATCGGAAAAAATCACCTCACCTACGCCCAGGGCGCCGCCGCGGAAATCACCGCCATGGCCACCATCGGCGCCGCCGACGGCTTGGGCTTACCGGTCAGTACCACCCACGTCTTATCGTCCGGTATCGCAGGAACCATGATGGCCAACTCTTCCGGCCTGCAATTTGCCACCGTGCGGAATCTGCTTCTTGCGTGGGTGCTCACTTTGCCTGCCGCCATGACTCTTTCCGGCTTCCTCTTCTACGCTTTCCGCACCATGTTCAAAGGCTGACCGGCTCCGCAGGTAGCATAGACTTCAGTCGGTGCTCTCGGAGTCCTCCGAATCCTGTAGGGCCCGCCTTCCGAGGCGGGCCGCTCCCCCGCGATCGATTGATTCCCGCCCCAGGCGCGAATTTTCCCCATTCCTCCCTTACCTCCCCGCCCGGTTCCACCCAGGAAAAACCGTCCTTCGGTACAGTAGTCTCCCCCCACCCCGAATGCTAGAAATGGACCAGATGAGGTCCTCAGCAATGAAGAAACTCTTGTTGGCTACTTGCTTCACAATCGCTCTCGGCACGCTCAGTTCGGTTTCTGCTGCCGCGGGCCCCAGCTGGCCGTTCCACCGTCACCACAAAGACAAGGCTCCCGCCGCTGCGCCGGCAGAGAAGCCTGCAAAGGTCAAGTCTGAAAAGACCAAGAAATCCATGTTCCATCGGCAGAAATCCCAGGATAAGGCTCGCGAGCAGGCCGCCCGCCAGGAAGCTGGCGTCACGCCCGGCCCCAAGTCCGTGGGATGGCGCCACCAGACCCCCGGCCCAGCCGGCGCCGGCGCCAAGTAGCCGTACCGCTCTCTCCCCGCGCGGCCTCATCTCCGTCCCTGTTGTACCTCTGCGCCATCCCGCTGTTTCAGCGGATGAACGTCCGCGTCCACTCACTATTCGCAAAGTAGGGGCACGATAAATCGTGCCCCTCTTGGGTTTCTCCCATCTTCGTATCGCTGGGTGCCGCACCCTTCTGACTTCGAAGGGTGCGGGTGTTGACGTTCGCTTCCGCCGTTGGGCTCCCGCTTCAGCTGGCCATTCGCGCGGTCGCTGTGTGCACAAGCGCTTCCTTGCCGATGCCGAGCACGATGCGGCCGTTGATCTGGCCCTTCTTCATCCGGCTGAACGTATCGTTGATGGATTCAAGCGGCAGAGTTTCAATCGTTGCCTTCACTTTGCCTTCGGCGGCAAACCGCAGCGATTCTTCCAGGTCCAGCCGCGTGCCCACGATGGAGCCGCGAATCGTGTGCCCGTTCAGCACCAGCTCGAAAATCGAAACCGGGAATTCTCCCGGCGGCAATCCGTTGAGCACGCACGTTCCGCCGCGCCGCAGCATGCCCACCGCATGCTTGAACGCCACCGGCGAAACCGCGGTCACCAGCACGCCCTGTGCGCCGCCAATCTGCTTCTGAATTTCCTTCGCGGGATCCTGCGTCTTCGCGTCAATGGTAATTTCCGCGCCCAGCTTGCGCGCCAGCGCCATCTTTTCCGGTCCCAGGTCCACCGCCGCAACGTGCAGCCCCATGGCAATCGCGTACTGAATGGCCACGTGGCCCAATCCACCGACACCCGAAATCACCACCCATTCTCCGGGCTTCGCTTCGGTCATTTTCAAACCTTTGTACGTCGTCACGCCCGCGCAAAGAATCGGCGCGGCGTCCACAAACGGAAGGTTCTTGGGAATGCGGCCAAGATAATCGGCTTGCCCCAGCGCGTATTCCGCGAAGCTGCCGTCCACCGAATAGCCGGAATTCTGCTGCTCCAGGCAGAGCGTTTCCCAGCCCGCCAGGCAGTAATAGCAATGTCCGCAGGCGCTGTGCAGCCAGGCAATGCCCACGCGGTCGCCTTCTTTCAGGTGCGTAACGCCCGAGCCAAGAGCGGCAACAAAGCCGGCCCCTTCATGCCCCGGTGTGAACGGCGGCGTGGGCTTGATCGGCCAATCGCCTTCCGCGGCGTGCAGATCGGTATGGCACACTCCCGACGCAACCACTTGCACCAGCACCTGGCCCGGTCCCGGCGTCGGGATGGGCAGCTCCTTCACAACCAACGGCGCGCCAAATTTTTCAACGACTGCAGCCTTCATAGTCTTTGTCATTTCTAATCTCCTCTACGACCCAGTGGTGACGACTCTCGCCCCCATAGCACCAGTTCTACGCGCCGCCGCCGCGTGGGTCTGTGACGCCTGTCACGCGTGCATCGCAGGCAGTCCCATCACAAGCGCCGGAGGCGCGACAATATTTAGCCCAGTGCGTCAGCGCTGGGATTGCTCTCACACACATTCCCAGCCCCAGAGGGGCGACACCAGACCTCGCCCGCAGCCATTTCTCCGGGTGCCACCCACCGGCTTAAGTGGCCCTTGACATCTATACGTTTATAAGTATATTTATATAGTCATGGCCGAGGCGCTGAAGCCCATCCGGTGGATTGGAACTTCCCTCAGAGATTTGCGCTCTTTCCCCAGCAAGGTCAGGATCGACATCGGATATGCGCTTTTTGCAGCCCAGGAGGGCAAGACCGATCCTGCCGCCAAGCCACTCAAAGGCTTTGGCGGCGCCAGCGTGCTCGAAATTGTAGCTTCGCATCACGGTAATGCGTGGCGGGCCGTTTACACGGTGCGTTTTCAGGATGCCATCTACGTTTTGCACGTATTTCAGAAGAAGTCCACGAAAGGCATCGCCACACCGGCAAGGGAAATCGATTTGATTAAACAGCGGCTCGCCGTAGCCGATCAGCACTATCGAGAAAGGCAGAACTAAAATGAAGACCAAACCAAGAAAAACACCCAACCGCGTTGCCCGCGTAACCCAGGGCAGCGGAAACGTCTTCGCAGACCTCGGCCTTCCCAATCCTGAGCAGGAACTCCTCAAGGCCCAGCTCACCCTGCAAATTTATTCCATCCTCAAGGATAGCGGCATGACACAGGTGGAGATCGCCAAAATCCTCGGAGTGCAGCAGCCCCAGGTTTCTTTGCTGATGCGCAACCGCGCGGGAAACTTCTCGGTCGGACGCCTCATGGAGTTCCTCACAGCCCTCCGCCAGGACGTGGAGATCACCGTCCGCCCCAGCCGCAAGGACCACGGCGCCCTCTCCGTCGTTTCCGAATGATCCAATATCCGTAATCAGCGTCAGTCAGCGGAAGTGAAGAGGAAGAAGCGGAAAACCCCGGGCCCAGGCACCAAAATGCGGAACCTGGGCCACCCGCCAGCAGGCGGGCGGTTGCCCTGTTAACGTGCCGTGATAGTATCCTCCCATGAACCCAACCTCAATCGTTGCATGGTGGGGAGCGATACTCTCGACGGGGGTTCGGTTTTTGCCTGGGATATCTACAAGTACCGCTCTGCCGGGCCGAAACTGCGGTTCACTGCCCAGACTGGAATGGAGACCGTCAACGCGCCGTTTTACGAGGGAAAGACTCTTATCGTTGCGAACGTGACAAACTACGGAGACCGACCAACAACCATCACAACTGTTGCTTTTGAGTATTTCAAGGGCAGCCGCCGCTGGCGCAAGAAGAAACCCGTCAAAGCCGCCGTCACACTAACTCCGAGTGTCACACAACCACTTCCATTCGAATTAAAGCCCGGTGTCGTTTGGACTGGACTTATTATTCAAAACCCGGAAATCGAAGAGTGGGCCACGACGGGGATCCTAGACATGCTGGTATATCACTCGCACACCGGGAAACCGTTGCGGCAGCGTATTGCCATTAAAAAGCGGAAGTAAACTATTCAAAACGAAGGGCGACACTTTCAACCGTCACTCTTTTTATTGCGGGGGTTTCGCACATGGATTGGATTGGGATCGTAGGAGCCGGACTTGGGGCGGGACTCGGAGCACTAATCGCTGAACTATTGGTCAAGCGGTGGAATAAGAACAAACAAATTAACGTTATTGGCCTTGTGATTGGTGTCTCGTGCGGCTTGATTATCACAACCACTTTTATAAACCCACTGGTCCACGTCTGGGAAGCGAAGCGCGAGATTCGGGCGATGCCTTTTTACAAAGCGTTGTCCGTTTATGATCCGGAAACCTACCGTAAGGTCGAGTCGATTGCCATTGAAGCCACGCAAGGCGGAGGGACCCCAGAGAAGGCAGGTCTAAAAATCGCTGATGAACTTATGACGGCTCTGCCAAAGTACATACCGAAAGCCTCCGATGAATCGGTAGTTGGCTTCTTTGGGAATCTTGTTCCTGTTCTAGATGAACTTGATCGCGTCAATCCTGATGCTTGCTATGCATTTTTGTTCCCGCACAAGTTTGGCGAAGTAGGTATGGTCAAAAAGTATCTGCCGCCCAAGTATGGCGACAAAAATCTGCAAGCGTTGGAAGGCATTATTCTCTCAGCCATGAAAAACCCCCAACATGTGCCCGATGAACAGAAAGCAAGCGAGCTAATGCAGCCCCTCTTTGCAAACTTAGTGAGCAAATATGGTTTGGAACACGTGAGACTGATCGATGGCACGGCACATGATGCGCCTGAAAGAAAACAGGTCTGCGAAATTGACGCCGAGCTATATAGGCAAATCTTGTCCCTCCCTCCCGCTGACGCGAGTACGATCCTGCGGTACCTGTTTTCGTTGAAATCTTAGGACATCACACTGTGGCGGGTGGCGCATCCTAGGAACCTTCTTGGGTGGCTACCCTTTCGATTTTTAAAGGGTGGGTCGCTCCTCGCTTGGGGTTCCCGTCCACGTTCCCGCTAGCCGAACACTGGTTACCGATTAAGGGTTTCGCCTCTTTCCTAATCAGCCGACACCACGATCCGTCCGCCCCTCCCCGTTCCCGGACGCCGCCGGATTATGATCTCCACGTCCCGGTCCAGCGCGGTCAGAAAATTCATCAGCCGGCCCCATCCATGCAGAGTTGGTTCATGCCACTCCGCCCCATCCCGACGAATTTCCGGGATGAACGGCGGGTCTTTTCTTGCTCTTCCCTTTCGGTTTGCTGATAACTCCTACTCTTCCTCCTCCAGCCGCACGCTTACGGTTCGAAGTATTTGGCTGTACACTCTAGTGGACGAGGTGGACACAGTTGCCCGGCATCATCATCAAAGATCGCGATATTCTCGGCGGAGAGCCTGTCTTCCGTGGAACCCGCGTCCCCTTTAAGATTCTGATCGAGTATCTGGAGGGTGGCGACACCCTGGATCAGTTTCTCGAGCAATACCCCAGTGTCACCCGGGAACTCGCCATCGCCGCCATCGAAGAAGCCAGACTCAGCCTCGTCTCTCAGCTCAAATGAGAGTTTTACTGGACGAGTGCACCCCGAAAGCTCTCAAAAAGGTTCTCGCGGATGCGGGTCACACGTGCCGCACTGTGCAGGAAGCTGGCTGGTCGGGCAAGAAGAACGGCGAACTTCTATCTGTCGCGGAAACTGCGTTTGATGTGCTGGTTACGGTAGACACGAACTTCCGGTACCAGCAAAATCTGGCGGACCGAAAAATCGCCATTGTTGTTCTCCAAGCTTCCTCCAACCGTCTCGATTATCTTCGTCAGTACTTTCCAGCCTGCGTTCAGGCCATCGAGAAAATCAAGCCCGGGCAGATCACCCTAATCGGCGACGCGATTTAAGGATCTAAGCAACACCGGGCGGATGGCGCATTCCAGGAACCTTCTTGGGTCGCCTACCCTTTCGACTTTAAAGGGTGGGTAACTCTTCACTTTCGGCGTGTCTGAACGATTGAGTTTGAAATGCAGTGGTCGGCCAGAACCGCAAAGCCATCAGACGACGGCCTCAAATTCAGCCAATTCGCGCGCATAGTCGAGACACGCCGCAATTTGTTCGCCGGTGAGGTCCGGAAACTCCGCCAGAATGTCCGCGGAAGTCTTGCCCGCCGCCAGGTAACCCAGCACCCAGCGGACTCGCATCAGGGCTGGCGCTGTTTGCGGGAGATCAGGTCTTCCATGCGCGCTACGACTTTTTCGTGATCCAGCAATTCGCCACGGTCGGCCTGCGCCAAGCCGATTTCCGCCTGGCGGAGGAACCATTCGTCGTAGCCAATCAGACGTTCCACCGCATCATGCACCAGCGATTTGGGATCGCGGCCCTGTTGCGAAGCGATACGCTCCAGCTTTGCCTGCAGCTCGGGGGTAAGTTCGATTTCCATAACGCCAGTGTAGGCGCGTGGATTTGCACTGTCAAAGCCTTCCGCAGGGTGCCCCAGGTTCCGTTATTTGGTACCTGGGTCTTGGGGTTTCTCCTCTACGCTTTCCCCTCCCCATTTTCGATTTTCCAATTACCCTCTTTCCTCCAATCCGGCCAGCGTCCTGGAACTGTCCCATTTTTGTCCCTTAGTACCGTAGCAGCACTATTCACAAAACGTTATCATCCCCCGACGTTGCCGTTGACGATCTCCGGGCCCGGACCCTTTCCACCCCCGCGCCTCGAAGGGTCCGCCGTGCGAGCCACCGCGTTTCCGACTGTTCCCCATTCCTCTCCGAATCTCTGCGTACTCTATGCCTCTGTGGTGAGATTCCCCTCTTCTCTTTTCCGAAGCTGTGGACTGTCGACTGTAGACTGTCAGCTTCCCTTCAGTTTCCCCTCTTCTCCGCACTCTGCGAACCTCGGCGCCCTCTGCGCCTCAGCGTTATCTTTCGCCTTTCCGAAGCTGTCGGCTGTCGACTGTAGACTGTCGACCTCTCCTAAGTCCTTTCACCACGTCTCTTACGCAAAATCAGGGGGGTACCCCCCAACTAAACAAGGAGTTCCAAAATGAATCTCAATTTCTTTAAATCCGAACCCAAGCTCGCTTTCCCCCGCTGCGAGCATCGCTCCCCCTCCGGACGCCAATGCTCCCAGCCCGTCTGTACCACCGATCCCCGCTTCTGCGGCACTCACAAACCCACGCCCGAGCAACTAACCACCGCCGAGCTAACCGAAGCCGCCGGCACTCTCTCTACGCCCGACGAAGTCCACCGCTTCCTCAAAGCCGTCCTCCTCAACCGCGTCCGTGGCCGCATCACTCCCAAGGAAGCCAGCGTCTACTCCTACCTCTGTCAGAACCTCCTCCGCTCCCTCCGCGAAATCGACCACTTCCAGCAACTACAGTCCGAACGCAAAGACCGCACCCGCATCACCGAAAACTTGGGCTGGAGTCTCCCCCGTCCCGACCGCTCCGATCCTCCTGTTCCCGTCGCACAAATTCCGGAAAGCGCTACCGCTAACTCGACCACTGTCGCCACGCCCGTTCCATCCCCAGCGATCGCAAACTCAACTCCCCCCGAATCTATTCCACCAGCGCCCTCCGCAAAGCCGCCAGTCTCGATCCTTCCCCCAACTCCCAATCCCCCCTTTGATCCAAGCCACCTCTACCCGTTCGACCCAACGCTTCGCCGAGGCTCCCAAAATCCCGACCGTAACATTCCCCCTCCCGACGAAGCGGAATGCCGCCGCCTGGCCGCCCGCCGCGGCCTCGACTTCAGCCGCAGGCGCACTGGTCCATCAGGAGCTTTCCGATGAGTAGTAGTTCTGGGATTGCGCTAGACCTGGAACTGGCGGAGATGATGGTCGAGGTGCTGATACGTCAGGGCGGCCCATTCTACTGGCGTTAGGGGGCCGAAGAAGAAGTGGGGATGCTTGGTGCAGATGGCGGGGCCGCCGGCTACGAAGCGGTCGATGGATTCGCGGAGGCGCCGGCTTTCGAGGGCGAAATCGCGTTCATCGGTTATGAGGCAGGTCTTATCGGTTGTGGCGTTGCGGCGCATGGGCTCGCCCTTGACCAGCAGCGACTTTTTGGCCAGCGGACCGAGCAGGCGTCCGAGGAAGATGCGCGGGGAGGGGGAGGTCTTGCCCATCGCCAAGTCCATGGCGGCGGTGCAGTGGGCGAGAGCCTGCGCGGAACTCATGGAGCCCCACTGGCGCTGGCTATCGGGCCGCAAGCGCGCGAGACGCTGCCTTACTTCATCCGCCCTTGCTGGTTCGAAGAGATTTTTCATGGGGAAAGATGTCCTTCTATAGGTGAATCGAATGGGGGCGGGGGGAATCGACAGGCGGGGGAATTTTTGTTTTGGGGCCACCCGGATGGCGGAGGGGAGGTTGGAGAAAATCCGCACCCTTGAAAACCGCAAGGATGCGGCACCCGACAAAGAGGAAGAAAGCCCAAGACCCACCCTTGCATGGACCAATTGCGCAAGGATGGGTCACCCGGCAGAGAACGTGGTTTTCACAATGTTTCGCGGAGTTGGTTTAGATCTTGCCATGGTCCCTCCGCTTCATGGCCGACGTTCGCGGGGCGCGAACGGGGGAAAAGTCGGCCATTCCGGTCGGGATGACAGAAAGAGGAGGGGAGGTTGGAGAGAACCCGCACCCTTGAAAAACCATAAGGATGCGGCACCCGGGGATGACAGAAGAGAAAAGCAGAAGGGGCACGAATTATCGTGCCCCTACGACGGCTGAGGTAACCCAAGAAGGCGGCGTAAAGCCGCCCCTACGAAGATAACCCAAGAGGGCGGGGTGAACCCCGCCCCTACAAAGGCCGGAATGCCCCAAGAAGGCGGGATAAACCCGCCACTACACGGGCAAGAGGATTAGTTGTTGATGTCGGCTTTGGTTTCTAGCTTGGCTAGCATGGGCTCTAGGAAAGGTTTGTTGGCGTCGGGGGCGCCGGCGATGGCCAGCTTCATTTCCTTGGATGCCCCGGCGTAGTCGCCGGAGTGAGAGGCTAGGCGGGCTTGCGCCAGATGGCTTAGCCAGTGGTTGGGATCTTTTTTGGCGACTTGCGGATAGAGTTCGAAGGCGCGCTTGGTGTCGCCGGAGCGCTGCAGGCCGCGAGCGTAAACGTAAAGCTGCGTGGCGGTGGCTTTGGCGAAGGCGGCGGAGAGCGTTTTGGCGGCTTCGTCCTTCTTGCCCATGGCGTCGAGGATGCGGGATTTGGTTTCGAGATTCTCGAAGCGATCTTCGTTCTGGATGGAAGTGTCTTCCCACTTCAGCGCTTCTTCGAGGTTGTAATTGTTGTCGAGGCACCAGTTGGCGGCTTCGTCGTAGCCGGCCCAGGTGAAGCCACCGACGCTGCGGAGCTGGTTGCGAATGCTCTTGAGGACAGCGGCTTTGACGTCGACGGAAACGCGGAAGGGCACGGCGAGCTTTTCCCAGCGCAGCGTGGCGAGGGCGGAGTCTGGCTTCACGTCGTCGAAGGTGTAGGTGAGCGTGTCGAAGGCTTGATCGGTGGCTGGCTTGACGGTGACGCGGAGGGCGTCTTCCTTTTCGTCGTAGCTGAAGCTGCCCCAGGAAGTGGAATTTTTGGAGAAGATGATGGTCCACTGATCCTTGTCGGGGATCATGTGCAGGCCGTAAGTGCCGGCGGGGAGAGGCTTGCCTTCGATCGTGACGTCATCGGAAAAGGTGATGGTGGAGTTTTCGTTTGCGCCCGCGCGCCAGACTTTTCCGTAGGGGACGGTTTTGCCCCAAACTTCGCGAGAGCCGGCGAGGGGGCGGCTGTAACTGATACTGACGGTGCTGATGCCGATGGTTTGCGTGGTTTCGCCGTGCTGGCTGATGCGGGGGAGATTCAGCTCGGTGGCCTGACTGCCATTTTTGAATTGGGCTTGCGCGCTGGTGATGCAGAAGGCCAGGCCGAGAGAAATTGTGAGAAGAAAACGAAACGTGCTGCGCATAGATACACCATCCTGGTCGCGAAAAACGGAGCTTCGCGGAAGTGGAAATTTGTCGGACGAACACGCCCAAAGCGATAGACGGGTGAGCGGAAGGTGAGTAAGCAGGAGGGGAGGAGAAGAAAGGCTGATTTTACAACTTCATTCTTGAGAGTACGGAGCGCGATCGCCGATAAGATTTTGCGGGGGCCGGGATTTCAAAGGAAAAAAGCGAAAGTGAAAAAAGCTATTGACTTTCGCTTTTTGTTCGCCTATATTCGCCCCCGGTAGAGGAAACGGGAAACGGGTGGCTTCGGCTCCATTGCCTTCGGGCTCTCCCGAGCCGGATGCCACCCGTTAAAGTAGCGCAAGAGCCGGTTTCCTGCCAGGAGCTGCCATGGAAGCGTGTGTCGAAAGAAGAAGCGAGGTAGAGGAAGTAAATGAGGTAAAGGAAGTAGAGGACATGGCGGCGGAGGCGGTGCGCGAGATGCAAGAGACGGCCTGCCTCGGAAGGCGGGCCCTACAAGAGCAGGAAGGCGGCGTAAAGCCGCCCCTACAAATTCAGGAGAAAGAGGCAGAGGGCCGATCTGAAGATCGGCCACTACAAACGGCTAAGCGATCTTGGTTTGGGGCGAGTTGGCTGGGGCTCGGCAAAACGCGCGCGGCGACGAAACTGCCTAACATTGTGCATGTGGATGTGGACGCATTTTTTGCTTCGGTGGAGCAGGTGCTGAATCCGAAGCTGCGCGGGAAGCCGGTGCTGGTGGGGCGGGGCGTTGTGGCTTCGGCGAGTTATGAGGCGAAATTTCGCGGCGTGAAGACGGCGATGAGTTTTCGCGATGCGCTGCGCATCTGCCCGAAGGCGATCGTGGTGCCCGGGAAGTACGAGCACTACGCGGATTTTGCGGAGCGCGTGCGGCGGATTCTGGAAACGTATACGCCAGCGCTGGAAACGGCGGCGCTGGATGATTTTTATCTGGACTTCGCGGGGACGGAGCGGCTGTATCCGGATTTTGAGGCTACGCTGCGGCGGCTGCAGGCGGAGATTCTGGGGCGGACGGGATTGAGCGTGTCGGTGGGCGCGGCGCGGACGAAAGTGGTCGCGTCGATTGCGTCGCGGCTGGAGCGGCCGCGCGGATTTCGCATCGTGACGCCGGGAACGGAAGAAGGATTTCTGGCGCCGCTGCCGGTGGAAAAGCTGCACGGCATCGGGCACACGCACGCGGGCGCGCTGGCGGAGCGGGGCGTGACGACGATCGGGCAATTGCGGATGATTCCGAAGCCGGTGCTGATGGCGGCGTTTGGCGAGGTGATTGGCGAGCAGATCTGGGAGCGTTCGCGTGGGCTGGACGGGCGCGAGGTGATGACGCTGGCGACGCCGAAGTCGGTTTCGCGCGAGACGACGATTGAAGGCGGCACGATTGACACGGAATTTCTGGGCGGCTTGCTGGAATATTTGAGCGAGCGGATCGGCTCGACGCTGCGCGACCATGGCAAGCAGGCGCACACGATTGGCGTGCGCGTGCGGTATGTGGACCATTATTCGGCGCACCAGACGGTGCGGCTGACGCGGGCGACGAATGACGAACGCGAGTTGCTGGCGGCCAGCAAGGAGTTGTTCGCGAAACTGTTTACGCGGCGCGTGGCGATCCGGCATATCGGCGTGAGCGTGACGAACCTGGATGCCGACCGGCGGCAGAATGAGTTGTTTGATGTGGACGCGAACCGGCGGTGGTATCTCAATCGCGAAGTGGACCGCGTGCGCGGGCGCTACGGCTGGAACGCGGTGTTCTACGGCAAAGGCCTGGAGCTGCGCGAGCATTACGCAGCGAAAGAAGATGGGCTGGTGCTGTCGACGCCGTGCCTGTCGCGATGAACATCCTGTAGCTCACCCCTTCTGGGGTGAGGTTTCCCGAGCGCTGGCACCCGCGTTTGGTGGAGCGATCATCCCCACCGCGATGAAAACCCTCAGGCCTAGGCTACAGTTTTGCCGTCGTTGATGAAAACCCTCAGGCCTGAAGGCCTGAGCTACAGAATTTTCCGAATCTAAGTTCCCTTCCCTTTGCCCGCTATTTTCTTCAGCTCTCCGATCGTTTTCCCGCCGGTCGCTGTCGCTGCCACAGGTGCCCCATGTTTGTGCATTTGCGTTGTCATAGCCATTACTCGTTTTTGCGGGGGGTGAATCCTCCGGAGGAGATTATTGCGGCGGCGGTGGAGCAGAAGATGCCCGCCGTGGCGCTGACGGATACGGATGGAATGTATGCGGCGGTGCCGTTTTATCAGGCGGCGCGGGCGGCGGGGGTGAAGCCGATTGTGGGGGTGGTGGTGGAAGTGAAAAGAAGAAGTGACGAGTGGCGAGTGGCGAGTGGCGAGTTTCGGAAAAGAAGAGACACAACTATCGATGACGAACCTACGAGCGTGGCGATGGTGTTGCTGGCGATGGATGCGGAGGGGTATAGCAATTTGTGCCGGTTGACTACGTTGCGGCAGTTGGGAGTTTTGCGGCCGGGGCAGGAGACGTTTGCAGAGGAGGCGGGGCGGGCGGTTACGGTGGAGGAGTTGGCGGGGCATAGTGCGGGAGTGATTGCGTTGTGGCCGGCGGGGGAGTTTTTTAGAGGGGGGAAAAACCCCCAGGTGCAACACCGGCACCTGGGGCACCCGGGTGGAAATACAAAGGCGCCCGCCTCGGAAGGCGGCCGCTACAAGGAGATTTTTGGGGAGCGGTTGTATATCGAGGTGCAGCATTTGTCGGCGGGGGATGGGCGGGTGTTGCGGGAGGCGCAGAGGGTGGGGCGGGAGTTGGGGATCCCGCTGGTGGCGACGAACAATGTGCACTTCCTGAAGCCGGAAGAGCATTTGCATCATCGGGCGGTGAATGCGATTCGGACTGGGGGATTGCTGACTACGGTGGCGGCTCCTGAAATTACGACTGGAGAGGCGTGGTTCAAGCCGGCGGCGGAGATGCAGCGGTTGTTTCCGGATCATCCGGAATTGCTGCGCGCGACGCTGGAGATTGCGGAGCGCTGCAACCTGGAACTGAAGCTGGGCAAGACGATTTTTCCGGAGTTCCCTGTGCCGGAGGGCGAATCGGCGTTTTCGTATTTGTGGAAGCTGAGTTTTGAGGGCGCGCGGAAACGTTACCGGCCGCTGCGTCCCGCGGTGCTTGCGCGGCTGACGCGCGAATTGGAAGTGATCGAGAAATGGGGGCTGGCGCCGTATTTTCTGCTGGTGTGGGACATCGTGGAGGAAGCCCACCGGCGCGGGATACCGGCGGTGGCGCGCGGGTCGGCGGCGAGTTCGATGGTGCTCTATTGCCTGGGAATTTCCTGTGTGTGTCCGCTGCGCTGGGGACTTTATTTTGAGCGCTTCCTGAACGAGCAGCGCGGGGATTGCCCGGACATTGACATTGATATTTGCGGGGCGCGGCGAGATGAGCTGCTCGATTACGTTTATGCGCGGTGGGGCCCGGAGCATGTGGCGATGATCGGCAGCTTCATCACCATGCACGCGCGGTTGGCGGTGCGCGAAGTTGCGAAAGTGTTTGGCGTGCCGCCGGGCGAGGTGAATCATTTCACGAAGCGGCTGCCACACCGCCCGGTACGGGAAATTCTGGAAGCGATCAAGCTGCTGCCGGAGGGCCGCACGCTGCCGGTGAATGACGAGCCGTGGAAAACGATTTTGCAGGTGGCATTGCGGCTGGACGATGCGCCGCGGCATTTGGGGATTCATCCGTGCGGAACGGTGATTTCGGCACGGCCGCTGACGCACCTGGTGCCGCTGGAGCGGGCGACGAAGGGGATCGTGGTGACGCAGTACGACATGAACGCGATT
>Ga0210403_10000123_pt1 | contig 88589 bp, 71 predicted proteins | sample IncBWC19MmetaG_FD_150863 | JGI IMG/M metagenome (GOLD analysis project Ga0210403, IMG submission 150863) | Forest soil microbial communities from Barre Woods Harvard Forest LTER site, Petersham, Massachusetts, United States - Inc-BW-C-19-M | ecosystem: Environmental > Terrestrial > Soil >...
CCACTCGTGGAGGCAGAGCAAAACAGTTCCATCTGAATCGAGGATTTGCCCAAAGTAATCATGGGCAGGAAGGGTAGCCGGCTGACCGAACAGCGCCTGGTACCATTTGAAGCTGCCCGGCACGTCGCCTACCCCTATGATCGTCCACGTGCGCTTCATCGGGTCCCCCTCTGCGGACTAATTCTTCCAGCCGAATGCGTTCCTTTTCGGGGTCGTCCCTTCCGCCTAGGCTTGTAGTTTTCGACTTCACGGCGATCCAAGAGGACTCTGCCTCCTATCCGCAAGGTGCGAAACCGTCCCTTGTTTACTAGGCGTCCGATTGCTTGGGGCGAGACATCACGAATGCGGGCCGCTTCGGACTGTGAAACCCATTTATCCGCAGCCAAATCTTTTTTTGACAAAATGGTTGAATGTTTAACCCGTTTTCGTTTATCCTTCGACATGGTGCGTTGCACTATCCTGTCCTGGATTGTGTGAGTCTGCTCCAAGTGCCTAGGACGTCGCCACAACTCTAGGCTCTCTCGTTTTAACGGGACGCGCCGATGCTATCAACACCGACACGCCCCTGACCACCATCACCTCTCTAGGAGGGAACGATGGCTGCACTAGAAGTTATCGGTTTCCCAATTTGGGCGCAACTTGCCTATCTTTGGTTCGGCTTCGTACCACGCCTAATACCCCTGCGCGTCGCGCATCCTCCACCGTAGTCCCGTCCAGCTGAATCCGTTTGTCCTACCACGTCGGCTCTCGACCGCGTCGAGGGAAGTATGCCTCGACGCACCTAGTTAACTTCCGAATTTGCGGCCACTTTGCCGCGGAAAGGACCCTTGGTCATGGAGAAAGCACATCTGTATGAAGCACTGTATCTGGTAAACCACGGTATTGACGAAGCCGTTCGGGGAGTTCAGCGCCTGAAGAAATCTCCCAAACTCTTCATGGAGGCCTACCACAAGTCCATGGCTGGTCTCGAACGCCGTCGTTCCATCATCAACCTGCAATTCATGCTCGAAATGCGCAAGCTAGAAGAAGACGATGAGTCCCGTTTCGAGGAAGAATTCAACGTCTGGCTCTCAGACGAGCCCCTAACCAACGACGAAATCTGTCAATTGATGCGCGTCGTCGAGCGCGAGCGCAAGCTGGAAGGAAAACCGCCGTTGGTGCAGTTTCTCCCCCGGAGCAAGCGCCAGAAGAAAGGGCCTAAAAAAACCGAAGGGGTCCACTCCAACCGCAAACCAAATGGTCCCATGCCGTCCGCGCCCGGTGTCGAGAGCATAGTGCCGGAGACCGCGCATGCCTAAGAAGAAAAACCCCAAGGCCGTGATGGTGAACGGTATTCCCATAAAGCCGATCAGCCCGGCAGAACACAGGCGGCTGGATAAACGGCCGCCACGCTGTCCTCAAAATCGAACCCAGCGCCGCCGGTCAGTAAAGGGCTCGGCGTCATCAGTTCAGCTTCCTCACCCTGTTCTACCACAAATTCAATGGCTTGATATGGTGCCGGATCGACGGCGCCCTGTCTTGACAAGTGTTAAGCTACAGCTTGTCCACAGTGTCGGGCGGCACGCCTTTAGCGTTGTCCTCCGCGTAGAGCCGTTTCAGGCCCTTATGGACGATGTTCCGTATTTTCACGTAAAACCGATTGACGGGAGATCGGAAAGGAACTTGGAGCCTCAGTGTTACACGCAACCGGCGCTTAACGTTTCGCATCGACGCCACAGAGCAGGAAATCTGCGATTTGAAATTGGAAGACTACCACTGAGACAAAAGGAATAGAACCATGCCGATAAAGAACCCGTCGCGTCCAGGCGATTTCATTCGCACCGAGATCATCGAGCCCGTAGGCATTTCAGTAACCGCGGCCGCAGTCGCACTTCATGTGTCTCGCCCGGCTCTATCGAGCCTGCTCAACGGCAAAGCCGACCTTTCGGGAGATATGGCGCTCCGCATCGAAAAAGCTTTTGGCGTGAAGATGGACACGCTCATGCGGATGCAGGCTTCTTACGATATCGCGCAAACTCGCAAACGCGAAAAGCAGATTCACGTCAAGGGGGTCAATCAACTTGTCCACGCTTAAGGGAGCCGTTTCGATCTGCGCTGTTGCTAGGACTAACGGCCCGGCCTGTGGTAGATCAGTTTGTGTATGAACACACGTTTGTTTATTAGCGGTTTTGGCAGGGACAGCTGACACCGCAGGCAACACTAGCGAAACGTGCGGTCATGATTTTATAATGTTTTGGGACGATTGCACGGAAGATTTGAAATCCCCAAAAGCGGCATTTGTAGTAGAACTGTAGTACTTCCGTCTGTTCGAACATTGTCGAACGTGAGACTTGGCTCGATGTTCAGAATTTCCGCCCGAAGCTATTTCGCAGAATCGCGCTGGGAATCTTGGACAGGGAGAGAACTTCTTCCGCCGCGCCGCGAAGTATGGCTTCTCGCGGCATTCCGAAGACCACGCAGCTAGCTTCATCTTGTGCGATTGTGAACGCATCCGCCTGTTTCATCTCCAACAGACCGTCCGCCCCGTCGTCGCCCATACCCGTCATCAGAATGCCCACCGCGCTGGAACCGGCGGCTTGCGCAACGGACCGGAACAGCACATTGACGCTGGGGCGATGGCGGGACACCAGAGGACCCTCACGCACCTCGAGAAAATAGGTGGGGCCGATACGCCGGACAATCGTGTGGCGGTTTCCGGGAGCAATATAGGCTCGGCCAGGCACAACTTTGTCGCCGTCAGCGGCCTCCTTAACTTCGATCCGGCAAACGCCGTTCAGCCGCTTTGCGAAAGCCGCCGTGAAGCCCTCGGGCATATGTTGTACCGTGACAATTCCTGGACAATCCTCCGGCATCTGTTCGAGGATCTGGAGCAACGCTTCCGTACCTCCCGTGGATGCGCCGATGGCCACAATCTTTTGCCTTTGCTGAGGGCCTGCTGGGAGGGCCAGGTGGGGAATCACAACCTCGGCGGAGTTGTATTTCGCGGATTTGCCACGGAGCATCCGAAACTTGTTCAGCTTGGCTTTCGCGGCCGCCTTCACAGTGTCTTCCAGCAGGACTGCGGACTCTTCCAAGAAACCGCGAATGCCGACTTTCGGTTTGGTGATGAGATCCACCGCACCAATTTCCAGCGCGCGGATGGCCTCTTCGGTCCGTGGGCCGGTCAAACCGGAGCACACCACGACGGGAATCGGATTTTGAGACATCAGCTTTTCGAGAAAAGTCATGCCGTCCATTCGCGGCATTTCCAGGTCCAAAAGGATCACATCGGGTGGGAACTTCTTCATTTTGTCCATGGCGATGATGGGGTCCGCGGCCACGGTGACGCGGAATCCGCGCTTTACTGAAAGGACGGCCGCGAGAACCTGGCGTACGATGGCCGAATCATCCACCACAAGGACATTCAATAGCCCGGCCCCACCCGCACCGGGGGTGGCGACGGTCTCGATAAATTCTTGGTGTTTGTGAGAGCTCAAGTCTCTTCCTGTCCAAGAAGTCCGCGGCGTGTGTGCGCCTTGCGTCTAAGCAATTCGTTCAGTCTCGAGTGGCATTCTCACGGCGCTGCAGAATGCAAAGAGCACCGGTACGCGCCGTGGGAACTTTTGATGCAGGGAAGACCTTCGGCGTGACGGACTGCAATCTGTCCGCGACACCATGCAAACTTTCCGCATGGCCGAGAAACAGATATCCCTCGGGAGTCAAAAGTCTGCCGAGACGGTCAACCACTTTTATCTTTGTTTCCCATTGAAAATAGATCAGGACGTTGCGGCAGAAGATCAGGTCAAAGGGGCCGGCGACCGGATAGGGTTCTTGAGTAAGATTCATCCGCTGAAATCGGACGATCTTCCGGAGTTCGGCAGCCGCCTTGATTTTGCCTTTCTCCGGGCCGAAGCCCTTCAGCAGGAACTTTCGCTGATAGTCAACCGGCACGTCGGAGATTTTCTCGGCGGGCCAGATCGCCGCCGAAGCGCGAGCAAGAACCTTGGTCGAGAGATCCGTGCCGAGAACCTCAATGCTCCATCCGGAGGAAGGCGGAAATTCGGCCAGAAGGCTCATCGCCAGTGAATAGGGCTCCTCACCTGTGGAACACGCCGCGCTCCAGACCCGCAGCGTCCTGCTGCGCTTGTTCGCGTGGGCCTGGGCGATCCATTCGGGAAAGACGCGCTGGCGCAGACAGTCAAAGGCAACGGACTCACGGAAAAAGTGAGTTTCATTGGTGCAAATGCAATCCAGCATCAGCACCATTTCCTGGGGATCGGCCTTTACGCGCCGGTAATAGGCGGAGAAAGAGTTCAATTCCAGGGCACGCAGTCTCTTCCACAAGCGACTGACCAGCATGGCGCGATTTTTTGCGCCAAGGTGGATTCCGGATTCACGTAGGACGAGGGCCTGAAAAAGCGAGAACTCCTCCGCCGCGAGATGTGGAATCGGCTTAGACACCGACAGCGGGGAATGCGCCGTGATTTCTCCGGAAGACATCAGGTCGCCTCGGGCTGGTCCTCGGCGCTTGCGCTAGCTTCCATCTGCGAGTCAACCGTGGCTGCCTGAAGAGTGGAAACGGCCAGCAGTTCGACGTTGCTCAAGACGCTGTCGATGTTCAAAATGAGGGCAAATTTTTTGCCGAGTTTGCCCATCCCGAAGAGATATTCCAAGCGCATCCGCGTGCCGAATGCTGGGGGTTCTTCGATATCCTTGGGAGCGAGATCGATGACCTGATTTACGGCATCCGCGATCACCCCCATTACGGCCCGCTCGGAGTCCTGTTCGACTTCCACAATGACGATACAAGTCGTCTTGGTTACGGGGCGTTCCTCGAGTCCGAAACGCACCGCGAGATCGACCACCGGAACGACGCTGCCACGCAAGTTGATAACGCCACGAATCCACTGAGGCACTTTGGGCACCTTGGTGACCGTGGTGTACTCGATGATCTCTTTCACCCGTTGAATGCTAACGGCGTACTCCTCATCCACAAGGAAAAAGGTCAGGTATTGCTGCTGAACTGTGTCTTCTTTCTCTTTGATTTCCATAGGTCTCCTCGGCTCGGCGGCTTAGAACCTGGCAAATGACTCGGCGAGGTCGCCGTTTGGCTTTCCCGCGTGTTTGGAGGAGCCATGATTGTCGTCGTCTTTGGCTTCCCGGAAATGAGGCTTATCGGCCTTCTGCTTCTTGCCTGCGCTGCTGTTGCCATGAGTGCTGACACGGAAGAAGCTGATCATGTCTTGCAAGGCTTCGGCTTGAGAGGCGAGCTCTTCCGCGGTGCTGGAGAGTTCCTCGGCGCCCGCGGCGTTGCGCTGCGTGACGACGCCGACCTGGCTAATCGCTCCGTTAATCTGGCTCACGCCAGCTGCCTGTTCTCTGGAGGTCGCGGCCACTTCTTGTACCAAGTCCGCGGTCTTCTGAATCGCGGGGACTAGTTCGGTCAACAATCCGCCGGAGCGCTCCGCGATCTGCACGTTGGCAGCTGCCAGCCCCCCGATCTCCTGGGCCGCCGTGCGGCAACGTTCCGCCAGATTGCGCACTTCGCCCGCGACTACTGCAAAGCCGCGGCCATGTTCGCCGGCGCGTGCTGCTTCGATCGCCGCGTTCAGCGCCAGCATGTTGGTCTGATAGGCGATTTCTTCGATGACGGCGATCTTCTCCGCGATCAATTTCATCGCGGAAACCGATTCCTGAACTGCCTGGCCGCTCTGTCCGGCGTCTTGCGCGCCCTTGCGCGCTGTCTGCTCCATCTTGCGGCTGTTTTCGGCGTTCTGGGTGATGGAAGCGCTCATCTCTTCCATGCTGCTGGTTACTTGCTCGACCGCTGCTGCCTGTTCGCTTGTCCCCTGAGACACGATGCTGGCGGAGGAAGCCACCTGTGCTGCCGCGGTGCTCACTGAGCCGGCGCCCATGCGAACTTCGCCGATCATTTCGTTGAGCTTGCCGGTCATCTTGGCCATGGCCCCGAGCAGGCGGCCGATTTCATCACCGCGATCCGCGTTGATGGATTTGGTCAGATCGCCGGCGCTGACGTTCTCGACGACGTCGACCACCTCCTGGATGGGTTTGGTAATTCCGCGTGAGATCACGAGAGTGACCACAATACTCACGAAGATAGACACCATTGAAAAGATCACCAGCGTGGTGGTTGTGGTCCGGGCAATTTCCGTCACTTGCGGTACCAACACCTCGGCGTGACGATTCGTCAACTCGGTGGCGAGATCTTCCAGCCGATGAATGGAGTCTTTGTACTCATTGATCTTGACGTTGCACTCCTGCGGCGCGCGAAGCTTGCCTTCTTGAATCAAGCCGAGCACTTTGGTGTAGCCGCTTTCATAAGCATCCAGATCCTCGCGCATGGACCGGAGACCTGCCTTGTCTTCCGCCGAAAGCGAAAACTTCTCCAGCTCGTTGAAGACATCCCTGAGTTTCTGCCGTTGCGCATCCCACTTAGCGGCGTACTGATTTCTGACCTGCGCATCCTCGACATTGAGGAAGGTATCCTTTTCAAACCGGCGCAATTCCAGTGTGGTGGCCTTGGCGCGGGCCGCAATCGTCACCACCTTGGCGTCCCCGTTCAGGACATTCAGGGTTTCTTTGGTGATGGCCTCGAGTCCCCAATAGCCGCTAAGGCCCATGGAAATGAGAAGTAGAACGATCAGGCCGAAACCGATCGCTAACCGCTTTCCAATCGACATATTCTTCAACATGAACTTCTCCTTGAACCAAGAATGACGGAGTGCAGCCCAGGCCGCCTCCAATTCGCGAAATGGCCCTACTGCGGGACCAACTCGACGCTCCGGTGTATCGCCTCCCCGCACAGGGCCGGCACATCGAGGATCAACGCCACGCGCCCGCTGCCAAGAATCGTCGACCCGGAAACACCGCGGATCCCTTGAAACAAGCTCCCGAGCGGCTTGATCACTGCCTGCTGCTCGCCCAATAATTCATCGACGGCCAGCCCGGCCCGGCCATCCTGGTATTCGACCACAACGATTTTTTCCCGCGCCGGCGCGCTCCCGCGGCATCCGAAAAGATCGCGGAGCCGTACGAAAGGCAACGCTTCGCCACGCAAATTAAGGACGCCGCCCTCCTCGGAGCGGTGCCTCTCGCAAGGCAGTTCGAGACACTCTTGAACGGAGCTGAGAGGAATGACGTAGGTCTCGGTATCAACTTTCACAGCAAAGCCATCAATGATGGCCAGCGTCAGCGGAAGGCGAATCGTGAAAGTGGTTCCGTGGCCTTTACGGCTTGCTACGTGAATCGCGCCGCTCAGCGCATTTACGTTGCGGCGCACCACGTCCAGACCCACGCCGCGGCCGGAAAGTTCGGACACCTGGTCCGCGGTCGAGAAACCCGGCTGAAAGATCAGGTTATGAATTTCCGCTTCGCTCAGGCGAGTGCTCTCGGGAACGATTCCTTGCCTTCGCGCGTGCTGCAAGATGCGCTCGTGATCGAGGCCCCCGCCGTCGTCGGAGATTTCCACGACAATGTTGCCGGAGTCGTGAAAAGCTTTCAGGACAATCTTTCCACTGGGGTCTTTCCCGGCGGCGCGCCGGAGGTCCGGTGTTTCCAACCCATGATCCACGGAATTCCGGATCATGTGCATCAGAGGGTCATGGATGTGCTCGAGAATGGTGGTATCAACTTCAACGTCTTCCCCCACGATCAGCATGCGCGCCAGCTTGCCGCTCTTCCGAGCCGTGTCGCGCACGCTTCGAGCAAAACGATGAAAAATTGGCCCCACGGGGACCATACGAATCTTCATCACCAACTCTTGCAGGTCCAGGAACAGCGCTTCCAGACCGTGCTGTGTTTCCAGGAGTTCGCTTCCGCTGGCCTTCACGGCGTACTTTTCTTCGATCATGCGTCTCAGGCGGCCCTGGCCAATCGCAAACTCCACGGTCAGATTCAGCATGCGGTCCAGTTTGCCGACGTCCACGCGCAGATTTTGGACCGCCGCTTTGGGCACTCCCTCACCGGGAGCAGCGGCCGGGAATAGTGACGCTGGAGTCTCCCCTGTTGCCGGTGTCACAGTCTTCTTGAATTCACCCGTCATCTCGGCAAGGCGCGCGCTAAATTGCTCGTGTTCGGGAACAAGACCTTCTTCTCCCTCCACCGCTCGCTTGGCTATTTGCCGGACGGCATCGACGGACTGCAGCAGAATATTGATCACTTCATGCGACAAAAGCCCGGCATGGCTGCGGCACAAATCCAGCAGGTCTTCGAGGCCATGCAGGAATCGCGCAAGCGTGCTGAACTCCAGCAAGGAGGCGTTGCCTTTAATGGTGTGGACCGCCCGGAACAAAGAAGAAATCAATTCGCGGTCTTCAGGATGGACTTCCAGCGCCAGGAGCGACTGCTCCATTTGCGCGAGGCATTCCTCGGTTTCTCCCCGAAACGACTGCACCAGCATTTCCCGGTTGATTTCCATGCGTCCTCTACAAAATCTTGACTAGGGCTTCACCGGAACCGGTGTGAAAAACAATTCGTTGTCCGCGGTTCTCGCCAATTTCGGTGGAAACTACAGGAATCCGCGCTTTCGTAAGCAACTCGAGAGCGACTTCCACATTGCGGCTTCCGAGGTGATGCTCCCGGTTCGAACCCTGATCGCGCTTGGAATCGAATAGGCAGCCCCCTCCGAAGATCCTGGCGCGAAGCTGGCCGCGATCGGCACCGGCTTCGAGCAGCCTTTGCAACAAAACGGAAATCGCAACATCGCCGTGACGGGGAGACCGCACGCCTCTGCCATCCCATGCGGGCAGCAAGTAATGGGTAGCACCGCCGATGGCGTTCACGCGGTCCCAAATGCATACCGCAACGCAAGAACCGAGAATCAGAACGACGGATTCTCTTTGGCCCGAAACGAATACCTGACCCGCGTGCAGAAAATGAGACTTTGAAGCCATAGGATCGTGACTCTCACCAGCGGCCGGGCCAGCGAGTAAGGGAGAGCTGTGTTTCTGAGGCGCTGCGTGCCTCATGGTGCTGCCTGCTCTTGCTGCAATGTTTGAAACTGCAGGGCCACTGCTCCGTACTCTTCCAAGAATTTCAGCAGTTCGAAGTCGACCCACTCGAGGCAGCTCTTTTGCGGGAGCAGGCCAAGGATGGCGATGACTCCGACGACTTCGTGGTTCGATTTGAGAACGACGCATGCCGTCAAGTTTTTCTCATGTGACAGGAGCGGCGTATTCAACTGACGTTCCGGAAATTGACTGGTTTGTCCAAGCGCCGCGCGGCCAAGAAAACCGGCGCCGGATCCAAACCCACGCAAGATGTCGTCTTCGATGCCGGTAGACCACGCCAACCTAAAGGTCCGTACCAGGGGAAAATAGTGGAAAATCGCGACTTCTTCCGAGCCGATCAAATTGGCAATAATTTCCCCGATGGCTTCGCAGACGTCCTGCTGTTCAAATGTTTGAAGAAGACGCACGCTTGCTGCGTTAAGCCGCTCCAGCAAAAAATGGTTCCGTTCAAGTTGCTCGCGCAGCGAGAGCTGGCGCACTCGCAGGTGCAGCTTTTCCGTTCCAGGGGAAATCGCGGTATCCCCACTGGAAGGTTCCATCTGGCCCCTCGCAATTGCGGGCGGCCGGTTTCCGTTTCCCGTGCCTATCATCTTTGTTCCTCGCTACTCCCGATTGAGTGCTCCATGCTGTTTGGTCGCCTGGAATTACTCGCCCAAATATGCTTTCAGCAGGTCGAGAAGTTCGGAGTCATTCACCGGTTTCGTCAGATAGTCGCTGCATCCGCTCGCGTAGCCTTCTTGCACATACTTCTCTTCACCGCGAGTCGTGAGCAGGATCACCGGAATCTTTTCTGTCTCTTTGTCCTTTTTCAGGACCCGGCACGCTTCGAGCCCGGTCATTCGCGGCATTACGATGTCCATGAGGATCAAATCTGGCTTTTCCTCTCGCGCTCTTTCAACCGCTTCTTTCCCGTCGACGGCGCTGACGAGCACGTAATTGGTTTTCTGGCTGAATATCATCCTGTTCACCAGTCGCGCGGTGCAGGAATCATCCACAAGCAGTATTTTCTTGGTTGCCATTACTTTCTCTCCCTTTGCCCTCACCGAGTCGGATTCCCGTGCGGGGTCTCGTCCCCGGTCACACCAGCAGAGCCATGTGTCTAAGGCTAGAAACTTTGCATTGAACCCGGACTGTTGTGCCGGGCGCATCGTCAATCACGCGGCGGCATTCGGTCGTCCGTGGAAGATCCTGAAGCGTCCGCGGCACTCTTGGCAGGAAAATCTATGGCGGGAAAGGTCCGTCCATCTCTTCCCGCATTTTGGGGAAGAGCCTGCGAACTTCCTCCATAAGTCTTTCTGGCATTCGACTCTTTTCCACAAAGCCATTGGCGCCACATCGCACGCACTCCGCCTGCAAGGAAGGACCGTTCAATTCCGTGACGATGAGAATGCGCAATTCCGGAAGGGACTTGCGCAACTCCTTCGCCGCTTCAAGGCCAGTCATTCGAGGCATGCTCAGGTCGGTGAGCACCAGGTCCGGACGAAAGCGTTCGGCTTGGTGCATGACCTGCAGACCATCACTGGCCGTCCCGACGATTTCAAACTGCCCTTCGAATTCGAGGTACCCGCAAACGGAAAGCAGCGCGGTTCGCGAATCATCGCCAACCACCACGCGAATCCTTCGTTTGCCAGGTGCCATCCCGCACTCCCGGGGACACTGCGTGCTCCCATTCGTCAGACAGTGTGCATTGCCTGGGGCCGACATGATATTCGGCTGATTCCCTAGGGAGTACTCTGTAGACAGGGGCAGGTGGCCCTTAGGACAGGATGATGTAGAGTGCGAAATTTTCAGAACAGTTCAAAAGTGTTCTCTCTCGATGATTCCCTGAAATCGTTCACCAACATCCCCGGCCTCGACTCTTGCTCACCCCTTGAGAGACGCGGCGTCTATCGCAAGTGGGGTGGTCCCCCGGTGAATCCGGCAAAGTCGAAATCTACACTTTGATGAAAGGGGTTGGTGTACCTATGCGTAGATCGTGCAGATGCATTTTAGGGTTTTTGGCAGGGTGCGGCGCCTTCGCGGGCCATGCCGCGGCGCAATTCAAGAATGGGAGCCAGCCGACGGAGCTGAACATCCCCCGCGTCAGCCAGCGCGGGACAGTGACGCAACGGATCGGGCTGACGGACATTACCATCGTTTATCATCGGCCAGAGGTCGGCGGGCGGGAGATCTGGGGCAAGACGGTGCCGTACGGCAAAGTGTGGCGCAGCGGAGCGAACGAAAATACGACGATCACGTTCTCGGACGATGTCTCGGTCGAAGGGAAACCACTCGCGGCGGGAACCTATGGCTTGCACACCATCCCTGACAAAGATCAGTGGACCATCATTTTCTCGAAGAACGCGACCTCCTGGGGAAGTTTCAGCTACGACGAGAAAGAGGATGCATTGCGCGTCACCACAAAACCGCGCGCAGCGGAGTCGTTTGAAGTTCTGACGTATGTCTTCGACGACGTGAAACCTGATTCCGCGGCAGCCACGCTGCGATGGGAGAAGCTCGCAGTTCCCGTTCATGTTTCGGTGGATGTAAAAGCCGTTGTCCTGCGCAGCATCAAAAACGAGCTTCGCAATGTCGGCGGATTCACCTGGGCCGGTTACGACGAAGCAGCGAACTGGTGCCTGGACAACAATTACAATCTTGAAGAGGCACTGAAGTGGGAAGAAACTTCGATTCAAAATGAGGATCGCTTCGAGAATTGGGAGACGAAATCGCGAATCTATGATGCCATGGGCCGCAAGGACGATGGCACGAAAGCGCTCGCCACGGCTCTCAACAAAGCCACTGCCATCCAGCTCTACGTGTACGCTCGCGGCCTCCAGCGCCAGGGCAACACCAAGCGCGCCTTCGAGCTATTTCCCCAGGTTCCAAAGAAAGATGCGAATCACTGGGTAAGCCATCTGGCGCTGGCACGAGTGGATTCGAATTCCGGCGACTTCACCACCGCAGCCAAAGAAATGACGCTGGCCATCGACGGCGCGCCCGACACCACGAAGCCTTTTCTTCAACCGTTGCTAAAGCGCCTTGAAGCGAAGGATGACATCAATAAGTAGTCCGGCCGCCGAATAAGAGAACTTTTTACGCTGGAAACGCAGCCGCACGAATCTCGCTTGGGCCACGAGAGAAGGTCGTCAGGAGAGAGCCAGCAGGCCACGGGCAATTCCCCGACGGCCTTCTGGCTCTTTTGCGTATGGAGTCCGTCCGCCGATCGGGCCTGGAACTCCAAGCAATCGCATGGGAGCATCACGCGTGGGAAAGTACGCCCTGTTTGCGTTCCACTACGGAAACCAGCGCGGCCTCAAGGACGTTTAGTCCTTCTTCGAACTGTTCGTCGCTGATCACCAGCGGAACGAGGATGCGCATCACGTTGTTAAATGTGCCCGCGGTGATGGTGATCAGGCCGTGCTCGTAGCAATATTTTGCGATCTCTTTGGTCTCGGAGTCCGCCGGCTCGCGCGTCTGCGCGTCGCGCACCAATTCGATGGCGCACATGCCGCCCAGGCCGCGAACTTCCCCAATCAATGGCCATTTTTTCTGCCACCCGCGAGCACGTGCTTCAAAATGCTTGCCGATCGCCGTGCTCCGTGCAAGCAAACCCTCTTTCTCGACCGTCTCAATCGCGGCCAGCGCCGCGGCGCACGAAGCAGGATGCCCGCAATACGTTCCGCCAAGGGCCCCAGCGCCGGGCGCGTCCATAATTTCGGCGCGTCCCGTTACCGCAGCGATGGGCATTCCTCCGCCCAGCGATTTCGCCATGGTGATCAAATCCGGCTCAATCCCGAAGTGCTCCGAGGCAAACCATTTGCCCGTGCGCGCAAATCCGGATTGCACCTCGTCCGCGATAAAAAGGATGCCGTACTTGCGGCAGATATTCTGCAGCAGCTTGAAGTACTCGCGCGGCGGAACGATGAAGCCGCCTTCGCCGAGAACCGGCTCGGCGATCACCGCAGCCACGGATTCCGGAGCCACGGATCGCTTGAAAGCGTTTTCGAGATAATGAGCGAACGTCTCCGCCGTAGCATCCTTTTCGCCCCGGTACGGATAGGCGAAGGGAATGCGGTAAATGTCGCTGGCAAACGGCTCGAACCCAGCCTTGTATGGATGCGTCTTGCTGGTCAGCGACATCGTCAGCAGCGTGCGGCCATGAAAAGCGTCCTCGAAACAGATTACCGCCGGGCGCTTCGTGTAGGCCCGTGCGATCTTAATGGAGTTTTCGATGGCTTCCGCGCCCGAGTTGAGCAGAATGGTTTTCTTCGGAAAATTGCCGGGTGTCAGCGCATTCAGCTTTTCCGCTACAGCGATATAGCCTTCGTACGGCGTGACGGCGAAGCAAAGGTGCAAGTGCTTTTCCAGCTGCTCGCGAATGGCGGAAAGTACGCGCGGAGAGCGATGCCCGATATTGAGGCAGCCGATGCCGCCAGCAAAATCGAGATAGCGATTGCCGTCTACGTCTTCAAGGACCGCGCCTCCGGCGCGCGCCGCAAAAACCGGTGTGGCATTCGCGGGGCCGCGCGGAATCGCCGCTTCACGGCGTGCCATCAAGGCACGCGACTTTGGTCCGGGAATTTCCGTGCAAATCTGAATGCTAGACATTTTCGTTTTCCTTGCCTTGAAATCTAGTACCACCCGATCGGCGTCTCGTCGAGATTGACGAACACCTGCTTGGTTTCGAGATATTCTTCAAGCCCCCAGGGACCCAGTTCGCGCCCGAAGCCCGACTGCTTGTACCCGCCCCACGGCGCTTCCACGTAGGTCGGCTGCATATGGTTGACCCACACAACACCGGCGCGCAGCGATTTCACGACGCGGAATGCTTTGTAGATGTCGCGTGTCCAGACTGCCGCGGCGAGGCCGTACGGCGTGTCGTTGGCGATTCGAATGGCTTCCGGTTCCCCTTCGAACGGGATCACCGAAGCCACCGGTCCAAAGATTTCTTCGCGCGAGATCCGCGCGTTGTTATCCACGTCGTAAAAAATCGTCGGCTCAACGTAATAGCCCTTGCCAAATTGTTTCGGCCGCCCGCCGCCAATGGCCACCTTGGCTTCTTTTTTCCCGAGGTCGAGATACGAGCTAACGCGGTCGTACTGCTCCTTGCTGACCAGCGGTCCCATCTTCGTTTCCCGCTCGAGCGGCGGGCCCAGCTTGATGCGCTTGGCCTTTTCCGTCATGGCTTCCACGAATCTCGAATAGATTCTCTTTTCCACGAGGATGCGGCTGCCCGCCGAACACACTTCGCCTTGATTGATGAAGATCCCGAAAAGCGCACCATCCACAGCCGCTTCCCAATCCGCGCTCTCGAAGAAAATATTGGGAGACTTGCCCCCAAGTTCGAGCGTGACGCGCTTGAGCGTGTCCGCGGCGCTCTTCACAATGATTTTTCCGACGGCCGCGCTTCCCGTAAATGCGATCTTGTCCACGCCCGGATGCGCGACCAGTGCAGCGCCTGCCGTTTCCCCAAGTCCATTCACAATATTCACTACGCCCGGCGGGAGGCCGGTCTCCTCAAACCAGTTGGCGACTTCCATCACGCTGAGCGGTGTCTGCTCGGCGGGCTTGAGTACGCAAGTACACCCCGCAGCAATCGCGGGCGCGAGTTTCCACGCGGCCATCACGAGCGGATAATTCCAAGGAATGATCTGGCCTGCGACTCCGACCGGTTCGCGCAACGTAAAACTCAGCGCGTTTGCGGGCACGGGATTCACGTGCCCCAGCACTTTGTTCGCCAGCCCGGCATAGTATTCGAAACACGTCGCGGCATCCGCGATGTCGTACTCCGCTTCCACGATCGGCTTGCCCGAATTGCGGCACTCCAGCTCCGCGAGCTGCGCGGCGTTGGCTCGAATTTTTTCTGCCAGTTTGTAAAGAAGCCGGCCCCGTTCCGCCGCGTTGGTTTTTCCCCAAGGCCCGGAATCAAACGCCGCTCGCGCCGCCTTCACGGCCTGGTCAACGTCCGCCGCCGTGCCCGACGCAACATGCGCAATCACCTCTTCGGTCGAAGGATCGTAGACGGAAAACATCTCGCCGGAAGAACTGTTCACCCATTGTCCGTTGATATAGTTCTGACAGGTTCGAACCACCGTTTTCGCACCGCTCGACATCACAGCCTCCCAAGTTCACTTCAAAGCGCGGACGCCTCCGCCAGTTTCCGCGCGGCTTTGCGCCGCCCGTACACAAAAAAGAAAAACCACGCCAGTCCCATAAAAAACAAAGTTCCGGTAAACATCTTGATTTCGAACAATCGGATCGACTCGATCTGGTGGGAAGGAATGAACGCGACACCCATTCCCAGAATCGTGGTGAGCAGTCCACAACTCCCGGCAAGTAGAAGCGTCCTCTTGCGGTAATACCCGTCCCCGGGCGCGGACTGTACGGCCAGCTTCAGCAGCGCCGCATGCATGTACAGAAATGGCACCAGCTGCAGAACCACGGCCAAGTCCAGCATGGTAACGAAGGCTTCCTTCACTCCGGCACGGACAAAACTCATCCCCAGAAAAATGGCGGAAAAGGCGGCATGCACGATGAGGGCGACATACGGCGTCGCGTATTTCTTATGCACTCTTCCTAAACCCTCCGGCAGGTAGGAATCGAGGCCCGCGACAAAAGGAATCCGCGCAGACCCGGCAAGCCAGGCCGAAGCGATGCCCGCAATGGAAATGCTCAATACGAACGCAAAGGGCGAAACGATCCAGGACACTTTCACTTGCTCGGCCATGTGGCTCACCGCTTGCACGACGCCCTGCAGCACGCCGATATCCTGTTTGCTCACAGCCAGCAGCAACGTCAGAGTCGCACCGATGTACAAAATCCCCGAGAGAAGTCCGCCCCACCCAACCGCTCCAGGGAGCGTTCGCCGCGGATCCTGAATTTCGTCGCCCATGACAGAGGCCAGTTCGAGACCCACAAGTCCAAAACAAATCACGCCAAACGAGCCGATCAAACGAATGTCACCGGTAATGCGAAAATCGCTCGCGGTCATGGTGGTGCCAAAACGGAATAGCACGACGAGCCCGAGACCAATCAGAGTCGCCGCTGTGATCGCCGTACCAATCCCGCCCAAATTGTTGATCCACTTACCGACGCCCAGGCCGAGCACATTCAACGCGACGAGCAAGACCAGAAGCACCATGGATGCGCCGAGCGCGAACCAGGTATTGTCGGCCAGCGTCCGGGCGCGCGGACCCGCCACGTAGACAGAGATGCCAACGAAATACAGGAGCACTGTCGGCACGTAGAAAATATTGTTCGTCCAGTAGCACCAGCCCGAAAGAAATCCGTGGAAATCGCCAAACACCCGTTTAGCCCACAGGTAGACGCCTCCCTCGCCGGGATAGCGGTGCGCCAGCTCGATGACCGCGATTCCCTGCGGCCAGAAAAACAGCAGCAGCGCAAGAGACCAAAGCCAGACGGTGACGCCGCCGTTCGCCGCAATCGTCGGAACCACATTGAGATTGACGATCGCGACGACAAAAAGCAGAACGAGGTCCCAGCGCCGCAGAACCCTGCGCAGATGCGGCGCGTCCTGCGCCACCGCCGCCTCCGGCGATATTGCGACCTCGTTCGGCAAGTTAGTTCTCTCCTGAACGTTCTATCCGTTCCGGTTAGTGGCCCGCGGCGCCAACAAAGGCAGCGCCCCGCTCCTGCTGTGCTTTCGCAAGTGCCGGCGCGACCTCTTCGAAAACCGCGAGATGCTTGTCAATGTCCGCGTCGGTATGCTGCACCGAAATCGTCCACTGTTCGTCCCACCAATACGGCTGCGCCAGCACGCCGCGATTCACCATCGCGAACCAGTAGTGCCGCCACAAATCCACATCAATTTTGGTCCAGTCGCGGTAGTTACGAATTTCCTGCGGATACAGCATCAGCGCGCCGTTTACGCCCGCGCTGACCACGTACGCTGTCAGCCTCGATTTCGCCACGATGGCACGGTACCCTTCGGTGAGCTTCGTGCTGAGTTTCCCGACGCGCGCGTAGTTCTCGCGCGTCAGCACTTCGCGGAACGTCGCCAGTCCCGCCGCCATCGCCACACGGTTCGTGTTGTACGTCCCGCCGTGGAATACTTTGTGCTGCGAGATCAGATCCATTACCGCGCGGCTCGCGCCAAAGGCGCCCAGCGGCAGTCCCCCGCCGATGGATTTCGCCAGGCAAATCATGTCCGGCTTCACGCCAAAAAATTCGCTTGCGCCGCCCCACGCAAGCTTCGCGCCCGTTTTCACCTCGTCGTAGATCAGCAGCGCGCCGTTGTTCGTGCAGATGTCCCGCAGCCCTTGCAAAAATCCAGGCTGCGGCATGCACAAACCGACGTTCATCAAAATGGGTTCAAGAATAACCGCGGCAATCTGCCCGGGATATTGCTTGAAGCGGTTTTCGACGCTTTTCAGATTGTTGAAGCCGGCGACCACCACATTCTCAAGCGAGTTTTTCGGTATGCCTCCGCCCCCGGGAACGGAATTCGGAGCGTCTGCATCGCCGTAATCTTCCGCCTTAGGTTTGACGCTCACCAGAGCGGTGTCATGCAAACCGTGGTAAGAGCCTTCGAACTTCAGGATTTTGTCGCGGCCCGTCGCCGCACGCGCGATGCGGCACGCGTGCATGGTGACTTCCGTCCCGCTCGAGCCGAAGCGCACCATCTCCACCGGATACCGCGCGCAGATTTCCTCCGCCAGCTCCCACTCCTGGTCATGCGGCATCCCAAACGTCGTTCCTTCATGCAGCTTCTGCTCCACCGCCTTCACCACCGCGGGATGGCAATGCCCCGCCATCAGCGCCCCAAAACACAGGTTGTGGTCAATGTATTCGTTGCCGTCCACGTCATGAATCCTGCTGCCCTTCCCATCCTTCACGAACAGGGGATATGGCTCGTAATGCCGGTAATTGCTCGCGACTCCGAGGGGAATGCGTTGCAAAGCCCGCTTGTAAGCTACGGCCGATTTCGGCGTGCGCTTCTCGTAGGTGGCAATTTCCTTTTCTAGTGCGTCGTGCATTTGCGTGCTCCCTGGGGGTTGGCCGTTTGGCGGTTACCCTGGCAGGTCTGTTCCCTGCGGTCAGTCTCAGATGGAAAACCTCTGGAAATTCGGGGATCTGTTCTCGACTTTTACTGACGTGCGAAGGCGCCCCGGTCTGGTCGGGGCGCCTTATGAATGCTTTTTGCAGCTCCTTCGAACTTTAAAAAATCAGTTTCAGCGCAAATTGGAACAAACGCGGATCGCGCACCTTCTGCGGCTGGCCGAAGGTGGAGCCCTGGTTTCCAGAGTTGCCATCCACAGCGTAAAACTGTGCGTGGTTGAAGACGTTGAAAATCTCCGTGCGGAATTCCAGGCGAGTCTTCTCTCCAATCGCAGTGTCCTTAAATAGGCCCATGTCCCAGTTATTGATGGGCGGATTGCAGCAGAGGGTTCGCGGGGCATTCCCAAATTTGCCGAACGTTATCGCCGTGGGATCCGTCGAAGGACCGGTGCTCGGGTCATATAGAGTGTTATCGAATTGATTCGGATCGAAAACGAAACCGTCTATGCGCGGATTGTGGGTCTTAAATGTACCGATCAAATTCGGCTTCCCTGGACATTCGAACCCCAGGGTGCTGCCCTCCAGCTCGCTGTCATTACAGTTGTTAATCAGGATCGGAAAGCCGCTCTGATAAGTGTAGATCCCTGAGGCCTGCCAGCCGTTAAACACTTTCCCGGCAAATCCCTGCATCTTCGGCACAGGCAATTCCCAGACGTAGTTGAACACAAAGCGGTGACGCGAATCGAAGAGCGACGGTCCATAGGTCGCGTTGAAATTGGTGGGGTTCAGAATTTCCTCGAAGCTCGAGGCGTTGTCCAGCGATTTGCTATAGGTGTAGGACGCTTGGAACTGCAAGCCGTGGGAGAATCGCTTCTCGAAAAGCGCTTGCAGTGAATTGTAGTTTGAATGAGCCACGGTATCTTCGGCGAAAATGCTGTTGAAGATTTCATTCCCGTCTGCGGGGCAGCCAATTCCGGTTAACGGCTGGCAGTTCGGTGAAGAGAAGGGCCGCAACCCAACGAGAGTGATGGGGTTGCTCAGAGTTCCCGCGGGCACAACCAGGCCACCCGGACCCGCGTTATACGGCAAATGGAATCCGCCCAGAGGGATGACCGTTCCGGCCGGAACCGTGTATGAACTGTCCTCGCCAAATGCCCCGCAGGTGCCCGATCCCAGCACCGTGTTCAGATCGAGACAGGTCTGCGGATTCGCCGCATTCTGATCGTGAATCGCCAGCAACCGGTGCCCCTGCGAACCGACATAGCCGATCTGGAAAAGGATGTTGCCCGGCAGTTCGCGCTTGATCGTCAAGTTGTATTGCGAGGAATACTGCGTGCGCAGAGTCGTTGGAAATTGTCCGAATAGCAAAATCGGGCGGTACAGCGACCAGTCCACCGGCTGGTTTCGTGGAGGGTTCAGAAACCCATTCGAAACGTTCGGCTTGGTCGTCCCGTCCTGGGTCACAAATGGCGTGCCAAAAAGCGGATTGGACACCCCATTGCTGATTCCAAAGGGAGGTTCGGCCACGAACTGCTCAAGCACCAATTGTTCAATCGGGTTGTAGAAAAGGCCCCATCCCATGCTGACGGTGGTCTTGTTCGGGCCACCAGTGAGTTTGGCGAGTGCACCATCCTTCCAGCTTGGACTCCAGTTGAGACCTAGGCGCGGCGCGAATGCCTTGTAATACGTATTAAAGAGACCGCCCGGAACTCCCTTGTCTCCCGGCACCACGAGTCCTGTGGGTGTCACTCCTTGGTTGTCGCAAGTGTTTCCAGGACCGAACAAGTTGCTTGCCGAACTCAGCTGGCAGGGGTAAACCGTGGAGTTCTGCCCGGGATTAAACCGCTGGACCTTTTGACCAACGTCCGTCAGCGGAGTGTTCATCTCCCAGCGGATCCCGTAGTTCAGCGTCACATTGGATTTGAGCTTCCAGCTGTCCTGTGCAAAGAGATAAAGGGACGTGCTGCGCACAAGCTCCTTGTTAGCCGACCCTTGCGAGTAGGAGGTCGGCAAGCCCAGCAGATAGTTCGCATAAAAATCACTGGCCCCGGTATCGTTGGGACCACCCGACCCCAGAATGTACTCACCGTTCACGTTGAAATAGACCGTCTGGTCGAATTTCTGGTAGCGGACATCCGTGCCAAACTTGAAGCTGTGATTTCCCACGATTTTGCTGTAATTGTCGCTGAACTGAAAGGTGTTTCCTGTTTGCGGCAGCTGGCCTTCGAAGTTGTTTCCGAACAGGCCCACTGTGCCTCCCAATGTCACAAAAGGCACGCCCTCAAATTTTGATCCGAGCCCGGGGTGAATCCCGCACCCAAAACCGGGACAAGCCGGCGTGTTTGTAAGCGGCACGGCGTTGAACGTTGTGGGATCGGTCGTAAAGAGATTCGTATCAGCGGTGCCTGTAAAGCAGAAAGCGGAAACAGTCCCGCTCCCGCAGGAAGCCGTTACGGCATTCGTTACCGTTGGCGTATAGAACTGTGGTTCGGCTTCCCGGAACAAGGTGAACCGAAATTCATTGACCGCCGTCGATCCAACCGTCCACGTATGGCTGGCGTTGATCTGTTGCACGTGAGAAATGATCCGGCCGGGAAAATTACCCAGTGAACCTCCAGCCAATTGAAAAATCGCGAATGGGTCGAGAGTGTTGTCGTTATTGTAATAGTAATAGAGAGAGAATTTCTGGTCCTTATTCAGAATTTGATCGAAGCGCAGCTGAAACTGATCCCCGCGGTCTGTGGACTTGACCACATCCTGAACCTCCGAGCTGGTGCCGCCGGCGCCGGGCATAAACCTCAACAAGCTGACGGCGACAGGGTCGTAACATTGCGTGGGGATCTGTTGATTCGGAAAGATATCCGCGTACGGAACCGGACCTGCTTTGCCGTTCAACGCGAGCGCGGCCAATTCTGCCGGGCCATTGGTTCCTGCGGCAGCCGCGGCAGCGGCGATTTGGGAACCGCAGCGCTGCTGCAGAATGTTCGCTACTGTGGTTGTTGTGACGCTCCCTGGGAATTGACTCGCTCCCAATGGCGCGCCGAAATTAAAATCCCCGGGCGTCGTCGCGCTTCCGAGCTCGGCCCCAATCGGCACAGGGACCTGCTGCGAAACGATTCCGCGCACGATGCGGCGTCCTTCATAAGCGCCAAAAAAGAATGATTTGTCTTTTTTGATAGGCCCGCCAAACGTTCCGCCAAACTGGTTTTGCTTAAAGGGTGCTTTCGGCGTCTGCTGAAAGGTGTAACCGTGGGCGTTGAGGACGTCATTCCGGAAGAATTCGTAGACGCTTCCATGAAGATCGTTCGTCCCGGACTTGGTGACCACGTTCACCACCGCGCCCGAGTTGCGTCCGTACTCCGCATCGAACGAATTGGTAATCACTCGAAACTCTTCAATGCTGTCCGGTGACGGCTGGACGGCGGGCAGGTTGGCAAACAGATCGTTCCCATCGCCGCCGTTCACGGAATAGTTGTTCGCGCGGCCGCGGCCCCCGTTCACCGTAACGACGCCGGGCTTGTCCGACCCGTAGAACAGGTTGTTTCCGATCTGCGACTGCACGCCGGGCTGCAATTGCAGCAATTGATAGACGTCGCGCTCGTTCAGCGGCAGTTGCGTCGAGGAGCGTTCGTTAACGACCGCGCCAAGCTGCGTCGAGGTGGTATCGATGACCGGAGGGGCCCCGGTGACTTCCACCACTTCCGTGGAGCCGCCAACCTGCAACGTGAGGTCCACGGTGATGACTTCGTTCAGATCCAGCCCAATTCCCTTCCGTGTGGACTTCTTAAAGCCCTTAATCAAGACGTCAATTTCATAGTTGCCTACCGGCACTTCCAGAAAAATATACTCTCCGTTCGCGCCGGACTGGACGTCGCGGGTCGCGTGCGTCGCTGCATTGATCAGCGTGACCGTCGCGCCCGGAATGGCCCCGCCGCTGGCATCCATCACCGTGCCGCGGATGCGGCCCCCGGTGCTCTGCGCGCCCGCAAAAGGCGCTGCGAGCAGAAGCGCAACCGCCAATAGAGTGCCGGATAAAATCCTGTGGCAACAGACAGAACGAATCTGGCGGAAACGTGCCTCACCGCTCATAACCTCACCCCTTGCCGCGAAGAATTTTTCGAGGACTCATTCTTCGTGGTTGCTGCGCCTTCGAAACCTTACTATAATCCAGTAAACTTAGAGAAAGCCGGGATCCGTGTCAAGCAGAAAGAATTCATCCGAAGAATTAGCGCGGCGCGGACCCCTTCGCCGCTTGCGCATCAGCGAAGTGGCCCGCCGCGTCGGCATTTCCTCTTCCGCCCTGCGCGCCTGGGAAGCGCTCGGTTTGGTCTCTCCGCAGCGCACCGAGAGCCGCTACCGCCTCTATTCCAAAGCCGACGTGCGCTTGTTGCAGCGCGCCATTTTTCTGCGCCGTGCGCGCGGCCTCAATCCCGCGGCCATTGTTCACGTTCTCAAGCGGCAGGGAATCGTCCCGGCTCCTGCGGAACCGTCCTCGCATCCCGGGCAGCATTTCCGCCGTTTGCGGACCCGCCGCGGCCTCTCGCTCGCGCAAGTGGCCAAGTCCACCGGTGTCTCCGTCGGGTTCCTCAGCGCCCTCGAGCGCGGCCAAATGCGTTCCTCGATCGCCACTCTCCGCCGCATCGCCCGCTTCTATCGCACCAACATTCTTTCCCTCTTCGAAACCGCCGGTGACAATCCACGCCTGGTGCGGCCCCGCCAACGAAAGGTCCTTGAAACCACTCCGGATGTCCGCATGGAATTGTTGGCCTGGGGGAACACCGCGATGGAACCGCATCTTTTCCGTATCAAACCCGGGGGAGGGAGCGGTGAATCCTACGCGCATGAAGGCGAGGAGTTCCTGCACGTCCTCCGCGGCGACTTTGAAATCTGGCTGAACAGCAAAGAGCACTACCGGCTGAAGCCCGGGGACAGCCTGTATTTCGAAAGTTCGACTCCCCACCGCTGGAAAAATCCTGGCCGGAAGGAAACATGGCTTCTATGGATCAACACGCCTCCCACCTTCTGATTCTCTGGACCTCACCGCGATGAGGACTCTGCTGATTCCTCTTTTCGTACGCGTACCCCTGCTCTTCTGTCTTGCTGCCTTCCTCACAAAAGCACAGGGAGGCGCCGCTGAACCGGCTGACATCCTGGTAGTTCACGGGCGCGTTTACACCGAGAATCCCCGGCAGCCCTGGGCTGAGGCCGTGGCCATCCGCCACGCCAGGATTGTCGCTGTCGGCAACGATTCCGCCATCGAGAAACTGCGCGGGATGGGCACGAAGATTATTGATGCTGGTGGCAAGCTTGTGCTTCCCGGCTTCGTTGACTGTCATATCCATTTTCTCGAAGGCTCCATGAAGCTTGGCTGGGTTCACCTCGAAGATGCGAAAAACCTCTTTGATATTCGCGCAAAGTTGCGTGAATACGCGGCTCAGAATCCCGGCGACGGATGGGTGCTCGGAATCGGATGGAACTACGGCATGTTCGGGCCGGAGAAACTGCCAGACAAAAAAGATCTCGACGACATATTCCCGAATCGCCCCGTATCTCTCGAGGCCTTCGACGGCCACACCTTCTGGGTCAATTCGAAAGCTCTGGTGCTCGCGGGAATCAACCGCGCAACCCCCGACCCTCCCAATGGCGTGATCGTGCGGGATCCCGCAACGGGCCAGGCCACCGGCACTCTGAAAGAGTCGGCTACCGATCTTGCCAGCGGCGCGCGTCCCCCGATCACCCGCGCCGAAAGACTCATGGCTCTCCGCGCCGGCATGAAATGGGCCAATGAAAATGGCCTGACGCGCGTCCATGCAGCGGGCGGGCATTTCGAATCCGGCGATTTCGAGGATCTTGATCTCTACGACGAGATGCGCCGTCGCGGCGACCTCTCTCTGCGCATGCAGATCGCTTACTTTCTTGATCCTCCCGCGCTCCGGCCACAGGACCTCGTTTCGATCGACGACGCCCGGAAGAAATATTCGAATGACTGGATTTCGGCGAGCGTCGTCAAGCTCCGCCTGGATGGCGTGATCGAATCGCATACGGCGGCCCTGCTCGAGCCCTACAGCGACGATCCCTCGACGAAGGGCGCGCTTTTCTGGGATCCGGACAAATACAAAGCAGCCGTATTCGAGCTGGACAAGCGCGGTTTTCAGCTTTTTACTCACGCCATCGGGGACTACGCCGTGCGCACGGCGCTGGACGCCTACGAATCTGCTCAAGAGCGCAATCATCACGGTGATCCCCGTCATCGCATCGAGCACATCGAAACGGTCTCTTCCTCGGACGTCCCCCGATTCGGCAAGCTCGGCGTTATCGCCAGCATGCAGCCGCTGCATTCCTATCCCGACGCCGATACCCTCGATGTGTGGGCCCACAATGTCGGCCCCGACCGAGCTTCGCGTGCCTGGGCCTGGAAGAGCATCTCCCTCGCGGGCGGACATCTGGCCTTTGGCAGCGACTGGCCCGTCGTCACTCTTAATCCTTGGGAGGGAATTCAAACGGCCGTCACCCGTCAGACCGCCGAAGGAAAACCGGAATCCGGTTTTCTTCCCGAACAGCGATTGACTGTTGCACAAGCAGTCGACGGTTATACCCTGGGGGCGGCCTTCGCGGGACGTCATGAGAAGGACGAAGGCTCCATCGAAGCAGGCAAGCTTGCGGACCTCGTCATCGTTTCGCAGAATATTTTCGAGGTCAACCCGCATGAAATCGGGCAAACCAGGGTGATCGCCACAATCGTCGGCGGGCGCTTGGTATATCAGGCCTCTTCAAAGTAGAGGGGGAAGCGATGAAACACCGCGCACTTTTTCTGGGAATTCTCGCCTGCACTCTTCTCGCGAGCGCGTGCAAGAAAAATGCCGAGTCGCTCAGTCTCCTTGTCTGGGAAGGCTACGCCGATCCTTCCTTCGTCCAGGCCTTCGAGGAGAGTCATCACTGCAAGGTGACCGCCTCCTACATGGGGTCCAGCGACGAACTCGTCGCCAAGCTGCGCGGCGGCAGCGCCTCCAACTACGACATCATCTCGCCCTCCAGCGACGTCGCCGCTTCCATCGCCCGCACCGGCCTTGCCGCGCCTCTCGATCTTTCGAAATTGCCTTCCTACGCCCAGCTCTCCCCGAGGCTTCGCGATCTTCCCCTGGTCAAAGCCAACGGCCAGATCTTCGGCGTCCCCTTCATGTGGGGACCCAATCCGCTTCTTTACGACACCACCGTCTTTCCGCAAGCCCCCGATTCCTGGGCGGTCTTCTGGGATCCCAAATACAAAGGGAAACTCTCCGTTTGGGATGATCTCTCGACCGTCTACATGGCCGCGCAAATTCTCGGCTACGACAAGCCCGATCCCTCGCAACTCTACAATCTGACCGATGAGCAGCTCGCCGCCGTCAAGAAAAAACTGATCGAACTGAAACCCAACATTCGAAAGATCTGGTCCACGGGCGGAGAGCTGACCAACCTCTTCCAAAATCATGAAATCGTCCTCGCCATGGGCTGGCCGCTGAATACGAACGACCTCCGAAAACTGAATTTCCCGATCGGCGAAACCATTCCAAAAGAAAACACCACAGGATGGATCGATCACTTGATGATCACCGCCGCCAGCACCCGCAAAGAACTCGCGCAAGCATTTCTCGAATACATGATCGAGGCCAAAACGCAGAAGCTCGTCACCGACAGAACCCACTACACCCCGGCGAATCCCGGCGCGTCGCAGTTCCTCACTCCCGAAGAAATGAAGGGCCTGCATCTCGACAATCCAGACGCCTACATGCAGCGCATCTATTTCTGGCAGGACGTTTCTCGCCGCGCGAAGTACAACGAAATCTGGAACGAGGTCAAAGCCGCCCAGTGAGTTCTGCCGTCCTCAACTCGCCGCCGACGGATCCCGCCACCCGCGGCGTGCTCCTCGAACTCCGCGGCGTGGCCAAGCGCTTTGGCGCGCGCGAGGTTCTGAAAAGCATCTCGCTGAACATTGCCTCCGGAGAATTCCTCACGCTGCTCGGCGAAAGCGGCTCCGGCAAGACCACGCTTCTGCGCCTGATCGCCGGCTTCGAACAACCGAGCGCCGGAGAAATCTGGATGGGCGGCGAACAGCTGGATAGGCTCCCGCCCTACAAACGCCGCGTCAACACCGTCTTCCAGCACTACGCGCTGTTCCCGCACCTCAGCGTGCGAGATAACGTCGCCTATGGTTTACGCGTGAAAAACACGCCCGCGAATGAAATCGCCGGCCGCGTGGACCAGGCTCTGCATATGGTAAAAATGGAAGAGTTCGCCGCCTCACGCCCCTCCAAATTAAGCGGCGGCCAGCAGCAGCGCGTCGCTCTCGCCAGAGCTCTCGTCAATCGGCCGCAACTTCTTCTCCTCGACGAGCCTCTTTCCGCGCTCGACGCCAATCTCCGCAAGCAAATGCAGGGCGAACTGAAGTCCCTCCAGCGCGAACTCGGCATCACCTTTCTGTTTGTCACTCACGACCAGGAAGAAGCCATGGCGCTCTCCGACCGCATCGCCCTCTTGCGCGACGGCGCGCTCGAGCAGGTCGCCACCGCCCGCGAAATCTACGCGCATCCGGCCACCGCCTACACCGCCCAGTTCATCGGCCAAACCAATCTGTTGCATGGGGAAATCCGCGGCAGTATCGCGGCGTGCGGCGTTCTCCGCTGGCCTTTGGACGCCCCGGACGGCCTTGCCATATTCTCGCTCAGGCCAGAAGCGATCCGGCTCTCGGCTGACGGCAAGCGTCAGGTCACCGAGGTAAAATTCGGCGCTTCCATCCGCCAGCAGCTTTATGGTGGTTCGAGCGAACTGCTCGAAGTGGATTGCGGCGCGGGGCAGTTCTTGCGCGTACGAATTCCTGTGCACGGCCCGCTGTCGGGTAAACGTGATTTTGTTTTCTCGATCGCGGACGCCATCCGTGTCCGGGAGTGAATATGAGCGAAGGAGGTCCGACTCACTAATCGCGTGATTCTGTGAAGCAAGCGTTCCGCGCGCCCGGACGATTTTCACGAGTCACCAGTCACCAGTCACGTTCGCCATGTTCTCCCGCGCTTACAAAACGCTAGTCTCGCTCCCGCCCCTCCTCTGGGTCAGCCTCTTCCTCCTGCTCCCCTACGCGCTGATGTTCGCGCACAGCTTTTGGGCCGTCAAAGACGGCCTCCTCGTCCACCAATGGAACCTGGACAATTACAAAACTCTCCTCGCAAAGCCCGTCTATCTCGAAGTCTTCCTGCGCACCATGCGCATCGCCGCAGCGGTGACGTTCTGCTCCCTCGTCCTCGGCTACCCGCTCGCCTATTACCTCTCGTTTCATTCCGGCGCGCGCAAGGAATTGCTCTACCAGCTCGTCATCGTTCCCTTGTGGGTCAGCTATCTCGTCCGCGGCTACGCCTGGAAAACCATTCTCGGCAGCGAAGGCGTCCTCAACGGCTTCCTTCAATATCTTCATCTGACCCACGAACCCGTTTCGTTCCTGCTCTACAGTCCCTTTGCTGTCGTCCTCATGCTCACCCACATCTATACGCCATTTGTTTTTCTTCCGATCTACGCCGCCCTCGAGCACATCCCCCGTCCGCTCGTTGAAGCCTCCCAGGACCTCGGCGCCGGCTCCACCGAAACGTTCCTCCGCGTCATTCTTCCGCTCTCGCTCCCCGGCATGATCGCCGGCGCCACCTTCGCCTTCGTCCTCTCGCTCGGCGATTTTCTCGCGCCCCTCCTCGTCGGCGGCGCCTCCGGCACCATGATCGCCAACGTCGTGCAAAGCCTCTTCGGCGCAGCCTACGACTGGCCGCTCGGCGCCACAATTTCCGTCTGCATCCTGCTCGTCGTCCTCTCTCTTCTCTTCTTAACCGAGCGCCTCGAAAAGCGTTGGTCCTTTAAATGAACGCCACCACCCCAACCCGCCGTGCTCCCCTCCTCACGCTGTATGCAGCGTTCGTCTTCGCCTTCGTCTATCTCCCCATCGTTGTCCTCATCCTTTATTCATTTAACCGCGACGGCGTCGGCGGTTTCCCTCCGCGCCATTTCACCTTCGACTGGTACCGCCAGCTTTTTGCCGACGGTCCCATCTGGGACTCCGTCCTGAACAGCCTCCTCGTCGCCGCCGGCAGCGTCGTTCTCTCCCTGACCCTCGGTCTGCTCGGCGCGCTAGCGCTCGACCGCGCCAACTTTCCCGGCAAAGCGCTCTTCCGCCGCCTCGTCCTCTTGCCTCTCATTCTCCCCGGCATCATCACCGGCCTCTCCTTATTAATGTTCGCCGTCTTCGTCCACGTTCAACTCAGCCTCTTCACGGTCTTCCTCGGCCACGGCACCGCTCTCATCTCCGTCGCCACCACCGAGCTCTTCGCCGGCCTCCAAAAAATGGATCGCGCCCAGGAAGAAGCCTCTCTCGATCTCGGCGCGACTCCCTGGCAAACGTTCTGGCGCGTCACAATGCCAAATCTCAAGCTCTCCCTGATCGCCGCCGGCCTGCTCATCTTCACCCTGTCCATGGACGAAATCGCCGTAACCTTCTTCCTCATCGGCCGCGACAATACTCTCCCGCTCGAAATCTGGGGCCGCCTTCGCCGCGGCATCACCCCGGAAATCAACGCCGTCTCCACCTTGATCTTCGTCATCTCCGTCGCCCTCATCATCGTCTGGTACCGCGTGCGCACCCGCGGCCTCGGCGCCGAAGCGCAAGAACGGATCGAAACACCCTAGGAGGATGCATGTCGTCGTCACGCCGTGAGTTCATCAAATTCGTCGTCGCCGGTTCCGTCGCCGCCGGCTGCCCCATAGACAAAACGCTTCTCGCCGCGCCCGCTTCCGATTCGAACGCCGCACCGCTCGTACACGGCGAACATTTCGAAATCTGCCACCAAATCCGCGACGGCCATCAATTCGAACATCCCGGCGCCACTCGCAAAGCTGATGTCGTCATCGTCGGAGGAGGCGTGGCCGGCCTTTCCGCCGCCTATTTCCTCCGCGGCAAAGATTGGCTTCTCCTCGAAAAAGAAGACCACTTCGGCGGCAATGCCTTTCAGGAGGAGTACGACGGCCAGCCCTTCGCCACCGGCTCCGCTTACGCTTTCAAAGGGGACTATGGCGACCAGCTCGCCAGTGAAATCGGTGTCAAGCTCCCGTTCGTCAACAACCCCGACCCCACCATCGTCAACAAGACCTTCGTCCCCGATACCTGGAAAGCCGGCCTCGATCAATTGCCTTATCCAAAAGAAGTGCGCGATAGCTTCAAAAAATTCCGCGACGACCTGATGAAAATCAAAGTCTCCGAAAAAATGGCGGAGCTCGACGCATTGCCATTCGCCAACTTCACCGCCCCATACGCTCCCGAAGTCGCCCGCTGGTGGGACGGCTACGGCCCTTCCAACTGGGGCGCCACGAGCGAAGACACTTCCGCCTTCGTCGCTATCTCCGCCATGCAGGATTTGGCAACCGGTGCCGACAGTAAGCGTGTGATTCTCCCCGGCGGGCTCGGCTGCATCACCCACAAACTCGTCGAAGTCCTGCAACCGAAATACAAGGAGCGCATGCTGGACAACGCCGCCGTCGTCGCCATCATTCAGGACAAGGACGTCGTGCGTATCACCTACCTCCACGAAGGCAAGCTCACTACCGTCGCCGCTAAAATCGTTCTCATGTGCACTCCCAAGCACATCACCTCACGCATCGTCCTGAATCTGCCCTACGAACAGAAAACCGCCATGCGCCACTACCGCTACGCTCCCTATCCCGTCGTGAATGTCATCTTCGACAAGCCCGTCTACAACCGCGGCTACGACAACTGGTGCCCCGGCAACTCCTTCACCGATTTCATCGTCGCCGACTGGACCGTTCGCGACAATCCCGGCTACCAGCAGAAGAACAACATTCTTTCCTTCTACACGCCCCTCCGCGAAAACCAGCGCTCCACGTTGCTCGCGGAAGACGACTGCAAAGCCCTCGCCGCCCGCGTCCTAGCCGATTTTCAAAAGCTCATGCCCGAATTCAACGTCGATCCCGTCGAAGTGCGCATCTACCGCCGCGGCCATCCCATGTTCGTCGCCGCGCCCGGGCAATACACCAAGACTCGTCTCGCCGCATCTCATCCGATGGACCGCATCTTTTTTGGCAACGCCGATTCCGGCGGCCCCGAATCGCTCACCAGCGAAGCCGTGCGCTTGTCCAAAGTTGGTGTCGAATGGGCGGACCTCATCCTTGCCGGCAAATCCGGCGCGAAAGAATTGGCGGAAAAAGCGCTAGCCGCCACGTCTGATTAACGCACCGCACAAGGACATTGCCACAGCCTGCCTCCTAAATACCGCGAAGATGAGCAGCGCTAATGGGGAATCCGGCAACAAGCCGGAGTTCAGAAACGTTGCGGCTTAGGAAGGCCAACTGCGCAGCATGCTCTACGCACCGATGGCGGGGCCAAGCAATTGTTTCATCGCCTGGACGTATTCCGTGACGGCCTCAGCAGCTTGCCCGTCTCCATCGTAAGTCGCTGATTTGAGGCCGAATCCATTTATGAAACACGCTCTGAAGATTTTGGTTCATAATGCTGGCGCCGTCATTGTGCCCGACTGCCAATTCCCCCGGAGGATTCATGGCTGATCGTCTGGACGACTTTCAGAAATTTCGCACCAACCTGAACGAGGAAATTCTCGGGTGCGGCCATCTCGGCATCAAACGCTTCTTCGCTCTCGACCATCAGGCTTACGAACCTGGCCCGCTCGGCACCAAAACCAAGGAATTGCTCGGCCTGGTCGCCTCCGCTGTCCTGCGTTGCGACGACTGCATCACCTATCATTTGGTTCGCTGCGGCGAAGAAGGCTGGAATCGCGAAGAAGTCATTGACGCGCTAAACGTCGCGCTGATCGTGGGCGGCTCCATCACCATTCCGCACGTGCGCCGCGCCTTCGCCCGCATGCACGAAATCACCGGCCTGCAGCCTTGAGCCCTCGAATCAACAGGGAGTAAACTCTCTGCCAGAAAGCAAAGATGACCACGGCCCCCAGCCCGGCAAATTCCGAATCGCAACGCAGCGCCACGTCTCTTCGCGAGGTCCTCATCGGCGCGCTGTTCGCCGTGGTCTTGCTTATCCCGAAACTTCTTCATCTTCGCCGCAATCCGAAATCATGGATGTTCTTCCGCTTTTTCTTGGGACTTGTCGGAGCATCCCTAGTCATCGTGCCGGTTGGCATGGGGAATAGTTTTTTTCTCTCGCTCCTCGGCCTCGCCATGTTTATCGGCGCCATCCTTCTGCCGCCCGCCAAGCCGAAGTCCAACACGGACCGCAAAGCTCACGAACTCGGAGCACTGGTCGTCGTCAACGGCGGGCGATTCAAGTTGGGTGAAGCGCCGTCCTTCGCTGCGCAACTCTTTGTCGGTCCGGACCACGTCTCGGTGCTCGATTCGGATTTTCAGTCTTATTTAGAAATCCCCGTCAGCGAAATGACCTCCGCGCGCGCCGAAGAATCCCACGGCCGTTGGTATTTGCGAATCGAGTGGGCAAAGGAGACCGCCACCTTCCTTTATCGCGGTGTTTTCGCCGAACACCTCGCCCGCGTCGCCGAATCCACTCTTCACGGCGTCATGCGCCCCGCTCTCCCCGTCATCCCCCAGCGCCGCGCCGCCAGCGCTTAGCCGCGCGTTACTATTGTTGCGCTTATTCCCGCACGATTCCCCCAAACTGTGTCAAACTTTAGCTATGGCCAGAGGTTGGGAAAGCAAGGACGTCGAGTCGCAGGTCGCCGCGACCGAAGCCCCGCAGCAAAAATCGCCCCACGGGGCTAAAACTCCCGAACAGCTCAAACGCGACCAGGACCGCAAGGACTTGGAATTATCCCGCATCCGCATCGCCAACGACCTCGCCACCGCCACCCACCCCAACCACCGCAAATCCCTCGAAGCCGCCCTCGCCCACCTCGACAAAAAAATCGCCGACCTCGGCTAGTTCGACGTGCCTCATGATTAGGACCCTCGACACCTCCGCTGCAGGAGTTCAGCAGAATCGTCTTTGGTTCTCTTCGGTCCTGACCGCTCTTACGTCGAATTCACATCCAAACCGTTGCAAGCGCAAGTTTCGGATGCAGGGTATCAATCCCTCAGGGCTCGCGCTGGATCGGTGTGCGTAGCGCGCCAGGCTGGCAAAAGACACGCCACCGCCGCAGTGACGATCATCACTACAAATGCGGAGCCGAAGGCCGCCGTGTCGCGTGGGCTCACTTTGTACAGCAGGTTCCCGAGCAGTCTCGTCAATGTGAGTGCCCCCGCGGCACCAAGCAATACTCCGCCTCCCGTTAGCGTCAAGCCGCGCGACATCACCAGCCGCAACAGATTGGATGCGTTCGCGCCAAGTGCCATGCGCAGCCCCAGTTCGCGGGTGCCCTGCGACACCGCATACGACATCACGCCGTAGAGCCCGATGGCGGAAAGCAGCAGCGCCAATCCGCCTAATACGCTCACCAAAGTTACGGCCACCAGTTGCGGCGAAGTCGAGCGATCCAACTGCTCCTGTAGCGTGATCACCTCGAAGAGCGCCAGGTCCGGGTCCAGGGCATGCACCTCGCGTGACAGCGCGGTTGCCATCGTCTCCGGGCTCAGCGGCGTTCGAATATACAAGCCCGCCCCGCGGGAGAAATTCTGGCGCAGAGGCACGTAGAAAAAGGGTTTCGGCGCCTCCCGAACGCTCTGATACTTGGAATCTTTTGCCACACCGACTACCTGCATCCATCGTCCCTTCGCCTGAACCCGCTCGCCAATCGGATTCTTGCCGCGCCAATACTGTGTGGCCATCGTTTCGTTTACCACGGCTACCAGAGCAGCCTTTTCGTCGTCCGCGCGCGCGAATTCGCGGCCGGACACCAAGGGGATACCCATGGTCGCCAAATAATCCGGTCCCACTTCGTTGTACTCCACGGTGGGCTGCTCCTCGGGCGGAGGTTGATAGCCGTCTACGGCAATCAGCGTGGAAGAAAAACTTCCGTAGCTCAGCGGCGTCATTCGCCCGAACGCTGCGGACTCCACGCCGGGCAGCGCCTTCACGCGCTCCAGCAGCTCGTCCTGAAAACTCTGCGCGCGCCGCGCATCGTATCCCGCTGCCACCAAAGGGACGTAACTGTCCAGCACTCCGTGCGTCGAAAAACCCGGACTGGTGGTCCTTATTTTCTGCAGGCTCTGCAGCAGCAGCCCCGCCCCGACCAGCAAGATGAAACTCAGCGACACCTGCATCACCACGAGGCCCGAGCGAATCCATGCTCGTCCACCACCGCCAACCACCGCCGCTGAATCGGATTTCAGCGCCCCGGCAAGATCGAGGTTGCGGGTCTGCAGCGCGGGAACCAGGCCGAGCAGCAGCGTCGCGGCCAGGCAAACCCCGGCGCTCAGCGCCAGCACGCGCCAATCGATTTCTCCCGGCAGATGCATGGCCACCCCTCCGCGCGCGGGGAAAAGCAGCACCAGCGCGTGACGGCACCAGTACGCGACGAGGAGGCCGCCGGCTGCGCCAAAGGCGGACAAGATCAAGCCTTCCGTGAAGAGCTGCCTCAACAACCGGCCGCGACCCGCGCCGATCGCCAGCCGCACTGTCATCTCATGCCGCCGCGCGAACGACCGGACCAGCAGCAGATTGCCCACGTTGGCGCACGCGATGAGCAGAACAAATACAACCACGGCAAGCATGATTTCCAGCGTGGGGAGTAGCGTGCCCGCATTATTGAACGGCGTCTGCCACAAGGGCCACAGCTGGATGCCGCGGCCGCGGTTCGTTTCCGGATAATCCGCCTCAAGTCGTTTCGCTGCCGCGGTAATTTCTTGCTGCGCCCGCTCGCGGGTCACGCCGGGCTTCAGCCGCACGTACGATTCAATCCAGCGCGCGCCGCGGTCCTCAAGTTTGTAACTGCCACCTTCGAAGTTTTCCTCCATCGAGGCGGGCACCCAGAACTGCATTGCCCAGCCCACGAAGGTCCCGTAAAAGCCCTCAGGCGCGACCCCCACGATCGTGTGCAGCACGCCGTTGAGCCGCTGTGTTTTCCCGATGATTTGGGGATCTCCCTTAAACCGTCCTTTCCAGAGCTGGTAGCTGATCACCGTCACCGGATGCGCGTTCCGCCCGACATCTTCGCCCGGCTCGAATCCGCGCCCCAGAATCGGATGAACCCCGATGGCATCAAAATAATTCGCGGATACGATGCTTCCGGTAGTGACTTCAGCGCGGTCGCCGATGCTCAGCGTGGTCCCCATAATTTTGTTCACAATAAATGAATCGATCAGCGTGCAACTCCTCTGCAAATCGAGGAGATCTGGCCAGGAAATCAGAGTTGGACCGCTCTCGCCTCGGGCCGTTCCAGTGACGGCCAGGAGTTGTTCTTGATGAGTCACCGCCGGGTACGGTCGGAATAAAATCCCCTCGACCCAGCTGAACACCGCAGCATTGGCGCCGATGCCCAGAGTCAGGCAAAGGATCGCCAGAAGAGAAAAACCAGGACTTCGCCCGAGCATCCGGAGACCGAAGCGCAAATCCTGAAGCGTCGTTTCAATCATGGGGAGCCCCCTCTGGTCGCGGTAGAGTTCCTTGGTTTGCTCGACGCCGCCGAAGCTCTTCAGCGCTTCACGGCGCGCCTCCTCCGCGCTCATGCCTTTGCTCAGGTTCAGCTCCACGGCCATTTCCAGATGCGAGCGCAGTTCCTCGGCCAGATCGTCTTCCAGGCGGCGCCGCCGAAAAAGTGCCGCGAGCCGGTGCATGAACGTGCCGAAGAGTTCGCGCATACGTTAGCTCGTCCTGAGCATCCGGTTGATCATGGCGGACATGCGGGCCCAATCCTCTGCCTCTTCTTCAAGCTGCTTGCGCCCGGTGCGAGTCAATGCGTAGAACTTTGCCTTGCGGTTGTTCTCGGAGGCGCCCCATTTGGAAACGATCCAGCCGCGCTGCTCCAGCCGCAGCAGGGCGGGATAAAGCGTCCCTTGATTCAATTGCAGCAGGTCTTGGGAGAGCTGTTGGATGCGCATGGCGATCCCGAAGCCGTGCATCGGCCCCATGGAATCCAGCGTCTTCAACACCAGCAAATCGAGTGTGCCCTGCAGTACTTCGGATTTGGAAGTAGCCATACGTTCCTGTAGACGGTCAACAGGTGAAAACGTGAGCCTGCCATACTCCTGTTGGCCGTCAACAGCTGCTTTTCAGGTGTTCGAGCTGCGTGCTCAAACGGCGGGAAACTTTGTGGAAGCAATGGCTGGCCGCTTCCTCTTCGGCGGATAAAACCACCGGCCAGCCGCCCGACAGTGCAACTCTCTTCGGGCGTCACCCTAATCCGCTATTTATGGTGACTTGGATCGTCGCTCGGATTGACATAGTTGAATTGTAGCGGGGCTGTGCCGTGCACCTGCACTACAACGTCTCCGCTGGCCATCGCGTAATGATGCATGTCGGGATCGAGATAGGCGAAACTGCCCGCCGGGAAGGTTCCCATCTTGTTCTCGTCAAAGCGATCTCCCATTCCGACCTTGAAGGTCCCGGAGATAACCGTGACGTTTTCCCTTTGCGGATGCCAATGGGGCGCGAGGCGATATCCGTCTGGCATCCTTAAGCGCACCGTGTAATCTCCACTGGGGGCTCCGGGGTTGCCCTCCAGCACTGCCAACTGCGCGCCGGAAGGCACGAACGCCGGTGCCGGACCGTACGGTATGTCATCGGCCATGAAAGTATGTTTTTCAGAAGAAGTGGTTTTAGCGCCGACGGTAAACAGAAGGCCCGCCACGCTCAACAGTCCAGCCATTGTGAGCCTGAGATAAGCGATTCGTTTCATAGTCTTGCCTCCGTCATACGATTTCCATCCGCACGGATAGTCCTCCAGAGAGAGGGTTGCTTCCATAGAGGCCACGTAGCCTTTTCATATCTTTCGTATATCGTCGCAAATTGTTCAATCTAAGAGGATAATGCCTTCAAAAGAACGCCATGCGCAGTGCTAACCGACCAATTGGCGAAATCGAGCTGGACCTTGGGCGCTACGAACTTCGCCGTCGCGGACGACGGGTGAAGCTTGAAAAGAAGCCCATGGAACTGCTGATATTTCTGCTGGCCCGCCGCGAACAATTGGTTTCGCGCCAGGACATTGTCGCGAAACTCTGGCGTTCGGATCTGTTTATTGATACCGAGCTGAACATCAACAACATCATTCGAAAAATTCGAACAGCCCTGGGCGACAGCGCTGCCAAACCTCGTTTCCTCGAGACCGTGGTGGGGAAGGGGTACCGGTTTATTGGCCCAGTGCGCGTGATTGATGCTCGTTTCCCGCAGTCCAATTTCGGACAAAGTCCGCCCGGCGAGCTCGCCTCGGAGCGTGCATCGGCCTGGGGCGAGCGCTCATCCCTCGCCATCCTGCCGCTGCTTTTTCTTGGGAAGATACCGGACGACCAGGGCGTGAGCCTGGGTTTTGCCGAGGCTCTGGTATCGCGACTCGGAAATCTTCAGGGCGTGGACGTTTTACCGATGTCCGCGGTATTGCCGGTCCCGGCCGAGGCGCCGACTTCGGAGATTGCCTCGCGCCTGGGTGTCCGCTTTGTGGTCCGCGGCGCCATTCAGGAATCCAAAGGCCAGCGGCGTCTATCGCTCGAAGTGCTTGACACTCGTTTCGAGCGCACTTGCTTTGCGCGCAAGTGCGATTTTGACGCGAACCGTCTGTTCGATCTCGAGGACGAGACCGCCAGGCAAATCGCGGGCGCATTGAACAGAACGCTCCTTCCGCCGGTGGTCAAGCCTCGCCCCCGCCATAGCAAGGATCCGCTGGCCTACTCAGAATTCATGCGCGGCTACCGGCTTAGCTCCTCCGGCGATTCCGCGCTGCTGGACGAAGCCGCCCAGCGCCTCAGCACCGCCGTTACCCGAGATCCTGGGTTCTCCCTTGCCCATGCGACTCTTTCATTTGTATGCGCAACGCGTCATTTCGAGTTCGATCCAGCCAGCATGTGGCTGGAGAAGGCGGAGTTTCATTGCCGCCGCGCGCTGGAACTGGATCCGGATTTGCCCGAAGGCCATGTGGCCAAAGCGTTCTTGCTTTGGGGACCCTCGAAAAATTTTCAGCATCTCGAAGCCATCACGGAACTGCGGCGCGCGCTTGCCCTGCAGAGTAATCTGCCTCATGCGTACAACCGTCTGGGCACAATTTTGGCGCACGTCGGCCTTCTCGATCATGCCCGCGAAATGTACGAGCGTGGACGGGCCTTCCATCCGAAAAGGGCGGTCAGTCACAGCATCGTCCAGGTTTATATCTGGAGTCGCGAATATGACCTGGCGCGGGAAGAGATCCAGGCGTGGCGAGCCGAGAGTCCCGGCAACAAATATCCCGTCTATTATGCCCCGCAGTTGGCAATGATGAAGGGTGAGTGGAAGGAAGCGAAAGATCTGCTCGGCGAGGCAGTTGAGCTTTTGCCCGAAGAACCGCTGACCATTAGTCTGCTGGGCGTCTACTATGCTTTGATGGGGAAGGCACGACCGGCGCTTGGGTGTATGAACCGGGCTTGCGCCAGCCCGAAATCGTTTGGCCACGCCCACCATACTTACTATCAGGTCGCCTGTATTCTTGCCATTCTGGGGCGGCCAGCCGAGGCCTTTGAATGGCTTGAGCGCAGCGTCAGCACGGGCTTCGCCTGCTGGCCATTTTTTATGAAAGACCCCTGTCTCCAGAATCTGCGCAGTCTTTCCGAATTCGAAGTCTTGGTGAGCTCTTTGCAGGCCAAGTATCCTGACCACCTGGGATTGCTTTAGCTTGGATCTTCACAGCGCTTTGCATTCCCGGCCGCCCTCGCCCGCCTCGACAAAAAAACCGCCGATTTGAGTCAGCCTCCCGGAAAGTGCCGCCGATCTTCCCTCCGCCAATCACCTAATACCCGCAGTAATTCACCAGTTCTGCGTATCGAGCTGCAGAACCGCTCGCAGCAGGACATTTACCCCATTGACCACATCCTGCGGGCGCGAAAACTCTTCCGGGGCATGGCTGATGCCCCCAATGCTGGGTATAAAGATCATCCCGCTGGGAGCCAGGCGCGCCATGCTTTGAGCGTCCTGCGTGGCGCCACTAGGGAGGAGTTTCGTCGTCAGATTCAATCGCTTCGCGGATTCTGTGACGATCTGGCGCAAACGTGGGTCGCAGAGCCCAGGGCGATCGCCGACGACTTGCTGATAGCTGAATTTTGTTCCGCTGGCCTCGCCGATCTGCTGAGCCTCATCGCGGATCTTGCTAAACACCATGTCCATGCGCGTTTCCTCCAGGTCGCGGACATCCAGGCCGAGGATCACTTTTCCCGGCACGATGTTGTAGGCGCCCGGTATGACCTGAATCCTCCCCACCGTGCCCACCTGGCGGCCCGGCATGCCGGTTACGACGCGGTTCACTGCCTCGATAAATTTCGCTCCCGCAAGCAGCGCGTCGTGCCGCTGATTCATGGGCGTGGTGCCCGCGTGATTCGCGACGCCTTCAATCGTTACATCCCAGCGGCGATTTCCGACGATTCCCTCCACCACGCCGATGTCTAGCTTCTCTGCGGCCAGGCTGCCGCCCTGCTCGATGTGCAACTCCAGGTAAGCGAACACGTCGCCGGGCTTGCGCCGCGCCGCCGCCAAGTGATCGGGATCACCGCCGATGAACGCAATCCCTTCGCGAAGGGTCTTGCCGCTACGCGTGGCCTGGTTCAAATCCTCTTCCCGCAATTCGCCCGAAATCGCGCGGCTCCCCTGCAACCCGCCTTCCTCGTTCTGGAAAATGAGCACTTCGAGCGGGTGACGCAGAGCAACGTGCCCCTCGGCCAAACTCTGTGCGACTTCGATCGCTCCCAGGGAACCAACTACTCCATCGTAGTTGCCGCCTTGTGGGACCGAGTCAATGTGCGAGCCGATGACCAGCACCGGCAACCCGGACTCACTGCCTGCCCGCCGGCCGGAGATGTTCCCGGCGGCGTCGATACTCACGGTCAGCCCAGCCGCCCGCAGTAGGCCCATCACATACGCTCTGCCTTGGCGATCGGCTTCCGTGTAGGCAACGCGGCCATAGCCGCCGCCGGGATCCTTCCCAATTGCGGCCATTGCGTTCAAGTGCTCCAGCATGCGATCGCCATTGACGCGGCCCGGAGATTGCGCGCGCAGATCTGGCGACGCCAGGAGAAGCGTTATCAGCAGGAAAATTATCTTAAAACGCGGGCTTTCATAGCTCATGGGCAGGGAGTCTCTCCTTTTGCGTGGCGTCAGCAAAGTGTCCAGTACACCTGTCTCTTAGCGGATAAAGTCTCCCGCCAGCCCCCAAAAATCGTTCACGTAATAATGCGACAGCACATTTCCGAAGAGGTAGCAGACGCCCTGGCAAGGAGGAATGTCGCCATAGATCTTTTTTCCGCGTCCAAATATCTTTTGCAAGGAGCCGTCCCGCAGCAGATTTCCCGCAATCTTGTGCAGCGGTTCGCACGGGTAAAAAACGTCCCCATTCGGATACACCCGCGGAAACATCGTCGGGTAACACTCGAAATCGCCGAACCGCAGCAGCGTTTCAATCGTCCGCGGCGTGCCGTTAATCGGCTGCACGCCGCTCCGCCGCCGCTCGATGATCTTGTCCACCAGCGCGTGATACCGCGGGTTCTTCAGCAGCGCCAGATTCGGCATCTTCTCCATCTGCGCCGATTGCGCCGCAAACACAAACCCCTGCTCCCCGCACCAATCCAGCAGCCGCTCCACTTCGCCGATATTCCATTCCTCGATCACCGTGCTGATGGTAATCCGCCGCGCGCTGCCCAGCTCTTCCTTCGCGAACTCGAGATTCTCGAGCACCTTCGGCAGCGCCGCCGGTTTCGAAAGCGGATTTGTCGGATCCGCCGCCAGCGCATCCAGGCTCACGACCAGCCCCGTGACCGCCCGCAGAATCCGCGGCTTGCGGTCCAGCAGCGTCCCATTGGTAATCAGCAGCAACGAGCGGAATTTGCATTCGAATCGCGCCGCCTCCACCAGTTCCTCGATGTCCGCCCGCAGCGTCGGCTCTCCGCCGGTAATCACAATCGAGTCCGTCTCTTTTCGAATGCGCTGCAACAGCCCAATCGTCGAAGCTGTCGGCAACTCCTCGCTGAAAACGTCCGGCTCTTTTTGCGTGCAGTAACTGCAAGCCAGATTGCACTTGTGCGTCACGTAAAATGTCACCGCGTACGGCGCCACCACCTTTGTCCGCAAAACGCGCCGCTTCCAGACATTCTTGAAATACAGTTGAAAATTCTTTGCCACAAACGGGGCCTGCCGCACCAGCCCGCGCAACACCTCGTGTTTCGTTCGCGCGCGCTTGTCCAGCGCACTCACCGGCACAAAATTCCCAGGTCTGGCAGCTTGGGAAGTCATCGCCATCCATTATCCCTGAAAACTGTCGCACGTGCGTTGGCGATAGGACCCCTGCCCATCGAACGCGACTTTGCGCAAACGTCCGCGCAGCTTCGCAATCTCTCGTCTGGAGTGCCCGATTAAGCGCCACTGTCCCGGGGTACTATTGAAGACTGCGGACCTCTGGCCGATTCTAACTGTGCATACCGACCCGTAACTCATCCACGGAGTGGGGCTATGCCGGAAAGAAACGGGGCAGAAACCAGACGCAGCGGTCGTGTGACGCTGCGCGTGCCGCTGAAAATCTATGAGCGGGGCCCGAACAATCGTTTTCTCGACGAAGAGGCATATGCTGTGAACGTGAGCCTCTGGGGCGGGCTGATCGCTTTCGGAGCGGCCCTCGAACGAAACCAAACATTATTCTTGTTCAACCAGGCTACCGGAGAAATCGCGGAGTCCCAGGTTGTCTATCTCCGGCCGATGCGGCTAGCTGGCGGGCTAGGTCTGGTGGCCATAAAGTTCTTGAAACCGTCGCCTAGTTTTTGGGGCGTGGTCTTTCCCACGGTCGATCCAAGCCGATCTCAGACCAGGCAGTATGCCAACGAGAAGGGGTCCGATGCCGAATCGCCGAAGGTATAGGCTGCCCTTCGACACGGGCTGAATTTAAACAAGCCTTCTGCTGCTGGATTGACGTGCATAATTGATTTTCGATGATCCGAAGAAACAAGCCATCGCAACCAGCTAAGCGGCGTGCCGTTCGGCGCTGCCAGTTCGTCGCCTCTGCGGAGGTGACCGAGCTACGTTCCGGGGCGCTACTCTCAGCCCGCACTTCGGAACTGGCTGTTGGGGGCTGCTATGTTGACGCGCTAAATCCATTCCCCAAGGGGACGCTGGTTGGGTTGCGGATTCTCAGGGACCAGGGCGTCTTTGAAACCAAGGCAAAGGTAGTCTACTGCGACCCGAGATTCGGGATGGGTCTTGCCTTTACAGTGATGACGCCCGACCAGCGGTCCGTATTAGAAACCTGGTTAACCGAGATCGTTAGCCGTCGCTGAGACTGATTGTATAGCATGTGTTCCCTCTCGCCCGGTACTGCCATTGTCCTTCCGGTCCATTGTGACGCGGACAATTTGACTTAGGACTGGGCAATCTCATATGGAGGCATCCATGTCCCCTCCCTATACTCCACCTGATATTCGAGAAAAAGTCGCACTTGTGACAGGTGCGGCCCGGGGGACCGGGCGAGGAATCGCTGTAGCCTTGGGAGAAGCTGGCGCGACGGTGTACTGCACGGGGCGCAGTTCGCGGGCAAGTAGAAATTCGCCACGAGGCACTTCGACGAGACTGGAAACGATCGAAGAAACGGCGGAGAGGGTGACGGCGCACGGGGGGATAGGCATCCCCGCCATCGTCGACCATACCAACCGCGGGGCAGTCCACATGCTCATCGCCCGGATCGAGAAGGAGCACGGCAGGCTCGACATTGTGGTCAATAACATTTGGGGTGGCGATCCGCTGCTGGAATTTGGCAAACCCTTCTGGGAACTCGACCTGCCACAAGGCTTCCAGATGATGGAAGGCGCGCTTTACACGCACATCATCACGAGCCATTTTGCTGCTCCCCTGCTCATCGAATCGGCGAAAAAATCAAGCGGTGGCCTGATCGTGGAAGTGACCGATGGCGATTCGTATCAGTACCGGGGGAATTTATTCTACGACCTGGTGAAGACAAGCGTGATTCGCATGGCGTTTGCCATGGCGCGTGAGTTGCGTCGCAAGAATGTGACAGCACTTGCGCTTACGCCAGGGTTTTTGCGGTCCGAAGTGATGATGGATCGCTTTGGTGTAACCGAAGCCAATTGGCGGGAGGCCGCGAAGAAGGATCCCAATTTTGTGGAGTCCGAGACGCCGATGTATTCCGGCCGGGCCGTGGCCGCTCTGGCCGCGGATCCCAACATAGCGAACAAGTCGGGGCGGGTGTTCAGCTCATGGGGGCTGTCCGACGAATACGGCTTCTGCGACGCCGACGGTAGGAAACCACACTGGGGAAATCACATGAAGAAGAAATATGGCGATGTAATGAGGCCCTGCGACGAAGGCTTTTATCAGTACTGGACGGGCGGAATGGTGGATTCCATTTTCCCCAATTGGCCTTGACATGGGAAGTTGGGGCGGGCCTGAATATCTTCACTTGGATGGGTTTCGGCTTACCGGACGAGCGCATTCGCTGATCGTCACTTGTCCGACAAGCGTTATAGAGACAAGTGGATTACTTCCGATTGCCTCAAAGCATCGACCGTAACCGAAGCCCTGCCCCAACGAGTTGCTTTCGAGGTTTCCCCCATCCGAGTTGGAGCTTCCATATGACGAAAGCACAGCCGAGAGCCAAGCGGGAGCGCAAAAAGGCTGCTGGGGAAATGCCATAATGTCGTCCAGTTCATGCTAAATCTCCGTCCGGACTTCTCGCGGAGTAGTTTTATTGAAGCGGATTGCTTGTGTTGTTGCAGCCCGCGCCCGAGGCGTCAAAGCGGATTACGCCACTCTGATCCGTGCAATACATGTTCTGGCCTGACGAGCCAGCCAGCTGGGGAGTGCCGGTAAGCGTAAAGGTGACCGAAGGCACGAGGCCGTCCCCCGTCCAAACAAACGTGTAACCGCTCTTCGTGCCGCTCGCGAGAACCTCATCGATCAAACAAGCTCCCGCAGAGGAGGCCGTGCAGGGAATGGCACCGCCCATCGCCGTCAGGCTAGCCGGGAAATTGAGGTCGGGGTAGGTGATGGAATAGGTCACGGCAGCGGTGTTGATGGCGCGCAGCGAGGCAACCGCGCTGGCCTCGTTGGCACGCATGCGGGAGCGAAGAAAGTTGGGCACGGCAATCGCTGAGATGATCAGAATAATGGCTACGACGAGTAGCAGCTCGATGAGGGAGAAACCTTTCTGCTGGTTCCGCATTTGCGTTAATTCGCCTAACTATGAACTTCTAATTTTGCATTGCACGCTCGTTCTGTAGGTCTCGAGTTCGCAGCCAGTGTGTGTTTGCGGGTCAGCAAGCGCAATGGTCCTGAGGTCGCAATCTCGGACAGGCGAGCAATTCAGGTCTTTACAACGAATTCCCGTCCTAAGGTTCTAGTACTGGCTTGGGAACTTTCTTTGGCGAGCTCGTGAAGGGATGACTATTTTCTATTTTCAATCCGTAAACACCACTCCCACTGCGATATGCCCTTTTTCCGCCCCCGAATCAATCCGCACCACATACCCGCGCAGCTTCATGGACTGCACGCCGTCCGCACCCGGCGCTTCCATGGTAACTTGCAGCTCGGACTGCAGCCGCGGCAAGTGTTTCAGCGAAATCAGCGCGCCCTGCAGCGACAAATCGCGCACAACCGTCTCTTCCTCGAAATCCTTGCCGCCTTCGGTCACGCCGCAAACTTTCGCGTTGAACTGCGCTTCGCGCCGCAGGGCCGTGCGCGTTCCCGGCATGTGCGCTTGCACGCGGTCGCCCGGCGCGCCCAGCGTAATCACCATGCCTTCGCTCGCCGCGAAAACCGAATCAAATTCCTCGCGCGCCTGCCGCAGGATCGAATCCACCATGCGGTCGGTGGAGTCCGGGTCATGATGGAAAAGCACCAGCGTCTTCGCGCCCGTGTGCCGCGCCACTTTCACGCCTTCCAGCCACGACGAATGCCCCCACCCTTTTCGCGTCGTCTCCAACTGCTCCGGCGTGAATTGCGCATCATTAATAAAAATGTCCGCGCCCGCGGCCAGCTCCCGCAAGCTCTCATCCAGTTTCGCGTCCCCCGGCTCATTGTCCGTAGCGTACGCCACCGTTCCCGCAGGCGTTTCGATTCGAAAGCCCAGGCATCCTTGAGGATGATTCAGCCACCGCGCCGTGATTTTATTTTCGCCAATCTGGAACGAATCCCCGCCTTCGACTTCCTTGAACTTTCGCTTCGCGCTCATCGCGGACATGTCCACGGGAAAATACGGCAGCGCCATCTGCGCCTCGAAAACCTGCTTCAGGCTGTCGCGCCCCAGATATTTCGAACGAAAGCTGTAAAAATGAAATTCGTTGTTCTCCACGTACAGCGGCGCGAAAAACGGGATTCCCTGGATGTGATCCCAGTGATAGTGCGTCACAAAGATGTGTGTCTCCGGCGTCTTTCCGCCGCTCGGCGCGGCCCACCGGCTTCCCAGCATCCGCAGCCCCGTCCCGCAATCCAAAATAAATTGCGTCCCGTCCGGCGCGATCAGTTCCAGGCAAGGCGTGTTCCCGCCGTAGCGCCACGTCGCCGGATCCACCGTCGGCGTGGATCCACGCACACCCCAGAAGCTCAATTTAGCGATGGGAGCCGTCATGTCCTTGCGTGCAAATCCCCTGTGCCAAGCCTTGTTCCGCGGCCAACATTCGTGGAACAGAAAGCTTGTTTCATACTCGCAGCCGCCGGGAGGACCGTCAATCCATTCCCCGCACGCCCGTGTCAAACTTCCCACTAAGCTCGATTCGGCGCTGCCAACCACCACCCGAGCGGGTAGAATGGGTTCGATGGGCGACCATTCCCACGAGCATAACCACGGCCACCACCGCGAACACTCTCACGCGGGCCATTCTCACTCGCACGACCACGGTCATGCCGGCCACGTTCATCCCGCGCTGCGCCCCGCGGTGCTCGGCTGGGCCATGGCCGCCACACTTGGCTTAGTCGTCGCCGAAGTTTTCGGCGGCATCCTTGGCCGCAGCGTCGCCCTCTTGAACGACGCCGTTCACAATCTTTCCGACGTCCCTGCGCTGGGCATCTCGTATCTGGCCATGCGCTGGGCCGAACGTCCCGCCGACAGCGAAAAAACGTACGGCTATCACCGCGCCGGAACCCTCGCCGCCTTCACCAACGCTTTTGTTCTGGTTCTGCTTTCGCTCTGGCTCGGCTACCAAGCCATCGAGCGCTTCCGCTCCCCCGTCGCCGTCGTCGAGAGCTGGATGATCTGGACCTCCCTCGCCGCTCTGGCCGTCAACGGCGGCATCACGCTGGCCCTGGTTCGCGGCCGCGGCGATCTCAACTTGCGCAGCATCCTGGTCCACAATTTCGGCGATGCCCTTTCGAATATCGCCATCATCACCGGCGCATTTCTAATCCGTGCCACCGGCGCGCTCTGGATCGACCCGCTCCTCGGCCTGGCCATCGGCCTGCTCGTGCTCTGGTCCAGCATCAGTATTTTGCGCGAATCCTCGCACATCCTTCTCGAAGGCCGGCCGCGCGATCTCAGCATTGAAGGAGTTGCCCGCGCCATCCTGTCCATCGAAGGCGTCCAGGAAGTTCACGACGTTCATCTGTGGTGCTTGGGAGGAAACCATAACGCGCTCAGCCTGCACGCGCGCGTGCCGGACATGCACCTCGACGAATGCGAGCGCCTCCTCGCCTCCATCAAGGAAGTGGCTTCCCGGGAATTTGGAATTGAACACACCACTGTGCAGTTGGAGCGGGCGGGGTTGCCGGCAAAATCGGGTTATGTCATGCCGGAAGCGGCAAAAAAATAGCGGTCAGGCCGGCGAGCGAAAATTCAATCCGCGCTGTTCGTTGAATTGCTGCGTGGCGTTCAGGTCCAGCGCCTCGCGCGCAACGCTGCGGCGCATTCCTTCGCTGGTGACGTAGCGCAATGTTCCGTTTTCCCACGTGTAGGCGACCGCAAAAAACACCGTGCCGTCCCGGCGCACAAAAACATATCCCTCGTTTTCGCTCGGCGCAGCGTTCGCATCTTCTGCCGCCGGTTCTGGTGCCTGCGGAGCTCTCACGCGCCGCCTTCTTTCCGGAACGTCGGCGCTTGCGTCTTGATAGGCCGGATCATACGACTGGTCTTCGGCTGTGGCCGTATCGTCCTCTGCGGAAGTACCTGGCAGGAAAAATCCACCATCAAAGAATGGAAAGAAGAAGGGGGTCTGATTTCTAAACCCGCGGCCGCCAAACCCACCCGGACCGCACACCGCCGCCAGGTGCACCTCATCAAATCCTAGTCCTGGCACACCGCCGTTGCAGCGCGACCGCAGTCCCCTGTTATCGAAGCGCCGTTCGCCGTTCGTCCGCGCGATCCGCGTACCGGGAACCGACGTCCGCGGACGCATCGGGCCATTCCTCACCGGGCCCCGGGGCGCCGGCCGAACCGCCCCGCCCACCGGCTGCGACACGTGCGCCATCGCTCTTGGCGCCGCACTCATGGCGTGCCCGCCAACCGAAGCCATTCCGTGCCCTTGCGCTTGCACGACTGCGGGAAGAATCGCTACAAGACCTGCCAATAGGATGGGACGGACCATGGGAATCACCTGAAGACCCTGCTTGCCGGGCCTTTCACTAATGCCTACATATAGAAAGATGCGCCCCGGCGCTCATTGGTTTCAAATACCACGGTTCTAAGCAACGCAAGGCGCACCTGGTTGTCTGACTGCGTTCAATTCCGTTGCGCCATCCTTCCCCTCCGCTTTCCCCGATTGCGACGCTTTTCCCCTGCCGGGGGATGTGCTATAACCGTCGAGCCGTGGAACGCGCCCCGAAGCAGGCTCAAGCTCAGGTCCTCGGTGAGACAGCTCAGGCCGCAGCGCAACCCGCTGCGCCTTCGCAGGGTACCCAGAGTTCCTCCGCTGGGACTGAAGATGCTTCGCGGTATTGCCCCGTCTGCTCGCAGCGGCTGGAGTCCCGGCGGTGCAAGTTGATCTGTTCGGTCTGCGGTTATTACATGTCCTGTGCGGACTATTATTGATATCCTTGACGGCTCCGGCGCTGGTTGCCGCCGGAACCCCTTTCCGATGAGGAGGAAACTAACGTGGCTTTGAAGATGACGAATCGCGAAGTGGATGGCGTCTCCGTGGTGGCGCTGGACGGCCGCATTGTGCTCGGCGAAGAAAGCAACGCGCTGCGCGAAAAAGTGAAGAGCCTGATTGCCGAAGGCAAAAAGAAAATCGTTCTGAACATGGACAACGTCACCTTTATTGACAGCGCCGGCCTTGGCACGCTGGTCGCTGCGCATCACAGCGTGAAGTCCCAGGGCGCCTCGCTCCGCCTGTGCCACCTCGGCAGCAAGTTCCAGGAAGTCCTGCAAATCACCAAGCTGCTGACCGTCTTCGACGTCTACAACACCGAAGCCGAAGCCGTCGCCAGCTTCTCCAAAAGCGCCGGAGCCTAAGCGTCCGAGCAGGGTTTGTAGTGCCGCGGACACTCCTTTTGTGCGCGCCGTTTGCCGACGGGCTCGCACTTGCGTGCCCCGTTTTGACTTCCTGCTCGCGCACTCCGTTCCATGAAGTCGAAACCCAAACCAGCCGCCAAATCCTTCCAAGCCACGCTCGAGCGCATCCCCTCGCGCCTCAACTGGGTCCTTATCCGCATTCCCTTCGACGTCTCTAAAATCTGGGGAACCCGCGCCAAGGTCCGAGTCAAAGGCGAAATCAACGGTTTCGCCTTTCGCGCTACGGCCTTCCCCACCAGCAAGGGCTATCACTGCATGCTCGTCACCCTCCTGCAGCGCCGCGGCCACTTGCTCTCCATCTTCTACTACCGCACCCCCGAATCCCGCGACCGCCGCATCTCCAAAATGCTCGAAGCCGCCCTGGCCTTCTCCGAACGGAAGACAGCGTCATAACGATATGTGCAGCGGCGCAGACCACGCCGTTTCTTCGCATTTGGGGAAGAAGTGGTGGCGTTTGTCGCGCCGATGCTACTGCGTCTCGACGCGTTTTCATGACGGCTTCTTGATGGGGTCGGGTGGTGGGATGGTGGCTGGTTAGGGCGCTAGCTTTCCATTCGATACATGGTGATGCCGCTCAGGAGCTTGGGGTAAAAATCGGTGGACTTCTGGGGCATGACTTCGCCGGCGGTGGCGATTTTCATAACTTGCTCGACGTCGCACGGATTCAGCAGGAACGAAATTTGCGCACGGCCGCTGTCCACGGCGTCGAAGGCGGCGCTGGCCTCGCGCTCGTAGGTCAGATTGGATTCCGCCGCGACCGCTTGCGGCGTGATGCCCAGCGCGGGCTCCAGGATTCCTTCCTGGAGCAGCACGACGTCCAATTCGCGCTGCAGCGGCGAAACGTTTGGCAGCAACTGCGCCAGGCTGACGCCTTCGCGCAGCGTGAGAACGTAGAACGCACTCTTCTGCCCTTCCGCGCCGGGGTATGCGCCGATGGCCCGCTTGGCGCGCGCGCCGGTGAGCCGCGCCAGAAATTTCTCGCGGGCCTGCGGCTTTTTCCCTACGTCCGAAAACGGAAAGGCCTCCGCCGTGAACCACGGTTCGAGGTAACGCCGCACGCCACTCCAGGAAAAATCGTGCACGCGCGCCACCACGCGGTGCCCCGGCAGGATCGTAAGCCCCTCGCTGCGCGTATTGATGAAAGTCATCATGGCGCGCTCGAACGGCGCATGGGGATCCATCTTTCCGCCGTGCGTTGGCTGCTCCCGGCGGTAGGTCAGCGACGTCTCGTAGCGGTGATGCCCGTCGGCAATCACCAGCTTCTGGTCCGCCATTGCGTGATGGATCGCGGCGATGCGCTGCGCGTCGGAAATCGGCCACAGACGGTGCACCACACCGTACTCATCGCGCAGTTCGGTGGCGGGAGCGGCGGCGGCTTCGGTTTCGAAGAGAATCGCGTCAATGCGCCGCTGCGGATCGGAATACAACATGAAAAGCTGGCCGGTGAGCATCTTGGTATGCCGCAGGAGTTCCAGGCGGTCCGCCTTCGGCCCGGAAAGTGTGTGCTCGTGGCGGAAGACCACTCCGGCCGAATACTCCTCTAGCTGCCCGGCGCCGATGAAACCGCGGCGGGTGCGGCGTTCCTCTGTTCCGGGCACGGTGTATTCCTGTGTGTAGGCGTAGAATGCCGGCACCGCGTCCTCGACGACGATATGCTCGCGAATCCAATTTTCGAGCGCGGCCGCCGCGCGTGTGTAGACATTGTTCTGCGGCGTGTCGCCCGGATACGTCCGGCCCTTTTCCACGGCGATCAGGTTGTGCGGGTCCGCGGCGTAATATTTTTCCTGCATGGCCGGAGAAATCTTGTCGTAAGGCTGCGTCAGGACGCGGTCGAAGGGCGCGCGCTGCGGGTTGTAGCGAAACGCGCGAAAAGGATAAACCTGGGCCATGAATTCTCCGGACTCGTATTGTGCTGCGAGCTGAATCGTCTAGTTTACGCGAACCGGGGGAATTCTGAAAAAAGACAAACATTAATTCTTGGTGGATATTCCGCGAAAGTTGCATGAATGTTGAAAATGCACGGCCATATTACAATGGCTGGTTCATGGCCGCCTCTCCTTTCTCTTCCGTGCGCGCGCTGATCTTCGATCTGGACGGCACGCTGATCGATTCGAAGCGTGACCTGATCCGCTCCGTCAACGCCATGCTGGCGGAAATGGGCCGCGAAGAATTGCACGAAGACACGATTTCCGGATACATCGGCCACGGCGCGCCGCAGCTCGTTGGCCGCGCCCTGGGCGATGGCGCAGACGGAGGGGAACGCGAGCGCGCGCTGAAATTTTTCCTCGCGTATTACGAAGACCACAAAATGGTTTCGACGTGCGCGTACCCGGGAGTCGCTGAAGCGCTCGCGCAACTCGCCGCGTTTCCGATGGCCATCTTGACGAACAAACCGGTGCGAATCAGCGTGCGCATCCTGGAAGAGCTGGGCCTGGCGAAATATTTTCGCGCAGTCTATGGCGGCAACAGTTTTCAAACCAAAAAGCCCGACCCGCTGGGCGCGCTGGCTATCCTGCGCGAATTCGGTGCGGCCCCCGTTGAGGCCCTGCTGATCGGCGATTCCGATGTGGATGTGCAGACCGCGCGCAACGCCGGAACATTTGCTGCCGCCGTCAACTACGGCTTCGGCACGCATGACCGCGCCGCGTGTCCTGCCGATATTTATCTCGAGCGCCTCACGGACCTCGTCCCTTTGCTCCGCGAAGGAGCGGAGTGAAATAGGATTCCTTTTTTTCGCCGGCAGGTCGCAAACTCTCCCCGTGGCTTTCTCGCACGTTGCTCATATCCAGAACGATGGCGAGTTGGTGTTCCGTTAAAACGAGGAGGCGCTTTCCATTTCCGGAGAAATGCGTGTAGGCGATTTCATCCGGGAAACTTTGTTCATCGAGCTTGGCGCCGCTGTACAAATCGAAAATTCCCAGCCGCCCGCCGCCTTGATCGAGCGCCAGCAAATTGCTTTTCGCGCTCGCGCTCGGTTTCACACCGACCAAGCGCGCTTTCAAGGCGCCATCGCGCATCGAATAAATGGAAACACGAACGCCATCCTTCGTCAGGATCAGAGCGTCGCCCGCCGAGAACGCGGAATCGAATGACGTAGGGCCATTTCCCACCTGTACCAAAACGCCGCCGAGGGATTTTCCGGTTCGGGTATCCAGCGCTTCAAAAAACGAATCGCGATCCGTAAGTTTTGCGCTCTTGTACAAAGCGCGTGCTAGAGGATTGCCCGAAGCCGCTTCTTTTGCGCCGTAGCTCTTCGCTCTCCAGCCAAGGGCGAAGCGTTCACCCTGAGGGTCATCGAAAGGAGTGGGAGGGTCGCTTTCGAATTCGCGCTTCCAGAGCTCTTTTCCGGTGGCCGGATCGACGCCGCGAAGGCGGAAAGGAGTCTGCATTTCCGGCAGAGGGAAATCCAGCGGATTTTGAATTGGCACTTTCTTCCTCGAATAGTCCAGCATGGCGGTCCCGCCCGGGCGAAGATGGTGTTCTTTCTCAACCGTCCACGCAGTCGAGGACGCGCCCGTGGAAGATTCGAATCGTGCCACGTGGGCTGAATCGTGATGGAACTCTCGCACGAAAAGAAGGGTTGTCTGTGGATCCAGGAAATGAGCCGCAGAAAACTCCGTGAGACTCGCCGAGCGCCGCCCGCTGGCAACCTCAAAGATGGCCCCTGCGCCGTCGATCGAAAGTGCGAGCGTATCCAGATCGGGGGTGACGGAAGCGGCGCGCAGCTCTGAAAGGCGGGCGAGGGGCAAAGGCAAATTGGCGAGCAACCGATGTTCTCCGAGGCGATAGAGAGCAACCGCGCCGCCGATGTTGTAAATGGCCATATCTTCGCCATGAATGTCCATGCTGGCGCTCGGTGGAGTCTCCACCGTGAGATTCTGCTCGAGATCGAAGGCCCCGGCACTTCTGCCATCGGCATCCGCGTTTTGCAGAATGAGGTAACGGGGATTGCTGGCGACGCGGATACGGTCGGCCGTGAGACCGGGACGGCTGAGCACTTTTCCGTCTTTCAAGCCGAGAACCACGGATTTGTTTTTAGATTCCCTCTCAACAGCGACGACGCGTTCGCCGGACTGCAGATCGATAGCTTCGTTCGAGGCGCTTTGCAGAGCGTCGGGCAGATCGAATCTTTTCCTCGAATTTAGATCCAGGCCGAGGGAACCCTGGGCCGCCTTGGCAATCAGGACTTTTCCATCGGGGGAGAAATGGATGGAAGAATGGGCGAGAGAGTGACTGGGACTGGGCATCGGAGAACTCGTTCGAAGGAGGCCGAAAGGCCTGGCGAACGCGGATACAAAATCCAGCCAAAGAAAGTTTATGAAAATCTTTGGTCTGGGTTCGCCGACGTGCCCTGCGGCAGCGGACAGGAAGCTGATGATGGAATTCTCAAGAATGATTTTCTGAGTCGAGAGCTGATAAAGCGCAAGCATGAAATCGGGGCGGATGCAGGCAAAGGTTTCGCCGTCCGGAGAAAGCTGCGCGTCGAGGCAATCACCCTCGATTGGCAGGCTGCCCTGCGCCGTTTTCCGCGCGCCGGGCAATTGCCATTTTCCGAAATTCAGCGCGCGCGAGAGGATCGTGACCGACCGGGAATCCTGAGAGAATTGCGCCGGATACAGATCTTCTGAAGAGACGCGCAGGACGATGTTGAGAGGATCCTTGGACATAACAATAATGCCGGAGGGATCCTGAAACAGGAGATAGGTGCCGTCAGGACTGAATCGCAGGGAGGTGTCGAGGCTGCGCAGAGCGGGAGTAAGCGGGTTTTGGGAGAGAAGGGAGTGAACGTCCTGGCGGGGCCGATCGGACTGCGGCGGGGCTTTCAGAAACGGCCCGGCGCAGAAAAGAGCGAGGGGGACGGCCAAGGAAAAGATCGAGACGGCGAACGGGCGCGAATAGGAGATGGGCAGACGCTGCATGAGGAATTCCTGATGAATTGCGGCGGCGAGTCTAGCATCAAGAAGCATGGGGGCCAAATGGTCGTGGATATGATTTGACGGTTGCCCTGCATCTGGACTTGCCATCGTTCGCAGTAGTTGGCAGACTCGGCGCGTGATAATCGGACTGTTTCCGGAGCTGGATGGGCCGGGCGGGGTGCAGCGCGCGGGGCGGCACCTGGCGGCGGTGCTGACGGAATTTGCAGCCAGCCGGGGAATGGAGTGCCGGCTGATCAGCCTGAATGATTCGCAGGAGTTGCACCGGATGTCCGTGGGGGGGCGCGAATTTGTGTTCACCGGGTGCGACGGCGGCAAGGGGCGCTTTACGGCGACGGCGCTGCGGGCGGCACGGCGAAAAGCGAAGCTGGTGCTGGCGGGGCACCCGAATCTGGGACCGGTGGCGCAGGCCATGCGGCTGGCGGCGCCGCGGCTGAAGAGCATCATTTGCACGCACGGGATCGAAGTGTGGGAGCCCATGTCCGGCTTGCGGCGGCGCGCGCTGCGCCACGCAAATCTGGTGCTGGCGCCGAGCCGCGATACGGCTGATCATGTGGCTTCGGAACAGCAGGTGGCGCGCGAGCGCATTCGCGTGCTGCCTTGGGCGCTGGATCCGCAGTTTGAAGCGCTGCTGGCCGCGGGCTCGCAGCTAACGCCGCCGGGGGATTTTCCCGCGGGGCGAGTCATCCTAACGGTGGGGCGCTGGGTGGCCGAGGAACGATACAAAGGAATGGACACGCTGATCACGGCATTGCCGCGGCTGCTAACGAAATGGCCTGAAGTGCAGCTTGTCCTGGCGGGATCCGGAGATGACCGCACGTGGCTTGAAGAGCTCGCAGATCAGAGCGGCGTCAACCGGCACGTGCATTTTCTGAGCGACTTGAGTTCGGCCGAACTCGCGGCGTGCTACGCGGCCTGCGAGATTTTCGCATTGCCCAGCAGCGGCGAAGGATTCGGGCTGGTTTATCTGGAAGCGATGGCGCGCGGTAAACCGGTCATTGGCGGAGCGCATGGAGGCGCGCCGGAAATCATCGAGGACAGCGTGACTGGCTACCTCGTGCCGCATGGCGATGCGGTGCACCTGGCAACCTGCATCGATTCGCTTCTGGCGGACCCGGTGCATGCAAAAGAGATGGGCATGCGCGGGAAGCAGCGCGCGGAAAATGAATTTCGCTTCAATGTTTTCGCAAAATCCTTGAAAAAAATCCTTCGCGACCAATGCGAATCCTGAACGTCACGGAAACCTACGCGCCTTTTCTCGAGTTCGGCGGCCCACCGGTGAAGGTGCGCGCCCTATCGGAGGGTCTGGCGCGGCGCGGGCACACCGTGACGGTGCTCACCGCGGACTGGGGTCTGGAGAAACGGCTGCAAGCCCAAGAGGGGCAAGTGACCGGAGAGCGGTCGCCGTTTGGCTGGCGGCGTGAAGAGAATGGCGTGCAGGCAATCTACCTGCCGACGTGGCTGCGTTACCGCGCGCTCAGCTGGAATCCGGCCGTCAAACGATACTGCCGGGTGCGGCTGAAGGATTTCGACGTTGTCCACATTTTTGGCATGTACGATCTGCTGGGTCCGGCGGTGGGAGCGGCGTGCCGCAAGCGGAGCGTGCGATACGTTGTGGAGCCTATCGGGATGTTTGTGCCAATCGTTCGAAATCTGTGGCTGAAACGGATGTATCATTTGGCGTGGGGGCGGCGCCTACTTCAGAGGGCAGACGCCGTGATCGCCACATCCAGCCAAGAGGTCGAGGAGCTTGCAGCAGGCGGGGTTTCCCGCGAGAAGATCGTGCTGCGCCGGAATGGGGTGGAAGTGCCCGCGCAGTGGCCGGAGCGGGGAGCGTTCCGCAAAGCTCAGGGAATTTCGCCCGATGAGAAACTCGTGCTGTTCCTGGGACGTCTGTCGTCAAAGAAGAGCCCCGGCCTGCTGCTGCGGGCGTTCGCGGAACTTTACGGCGATTTGAAAGGAATACCAATGATGGTGGTTTTCGCGGGGCCGGACGAAGGCGGCATGAAGGCGCAACTGGAAGAAATGGCAGAGCAGCTCGGCGTTCGTTCGAAGGTTCGATTCACCGGGCCGGTTTTCGGCCAAGCCAAATGGGCGGCCTACCGGGATGCGGATGTTTTCGTGCTGCCATCGCAGAACGAAAACTTTGGAAATACAGCGGCAGAAGCGGCGGCGGCGGGAACTCCGGTGGTCGTGACAGAGCAATGCGGGATTGCTCCGTTGCTGGCGGACGAGGCGGGTTTGGTGGTGCGGCACGATGCGGCGGCGCTGCGAGAAGGCCTCCGGCGCATCGTAAGTTCAGCGGAACTTCGCGAGAGACTTTCGGCGGGCTGTGCGAAAGTGACGCTGCGGCTGGGATGGGATGAGCCCGTGAGCGATATGGAAACGCTTTATGCAAGGGTTGTTTCACAGCAGGTAGGGTAAAGTAAAGTCACAACGAGTGGGGTAATTTTTGCCGAAGCGCCGACACCGTGTTTTTCGGGCAGCCTGGTGGAGCATAAACCTGCTGCTGGCCGTATCTCTCCTCTCGATGGCCTATTCAGGAGTCTGGGAATACTCATTGCGCCGGTATCTCGACGGTTTTTCGGACGCGATTGTGCCGAACATGCTGCCCGCAGAACAAAAGGTCGAAGCCATTTTGAACTGGATGCGCATCGAGCCATCACGGGCCATCGCGGCAAATCCGGGCGCACTGGCACAGCGCGATCCGGAGATGACCCTCAACTACCAGCAATTGCTGAATGTCTGCGGCACAGCGACGAATGCCTTCCTGAATCTCGCGCGAAGTTCGGACCTGCAGGTGCGGCGCTTGCTGCTGTTGTCTCCCGATCGCAATACAAAGCACGTGGTGGCCGAAGTGTTAATGGGCGGCCGGTGGGTCATCGTGGATCCAACGTACCGCGTCATCATGCACGATGCGCAGGGCCACTATTTGACGCGCAGGGAGCTGCAAAATCCGGCGGTGTTTGCAGAAGCTGCCGCTGCCGTTCCGAACTACCCGCTGGAATACAACTTCGATCATTTTGCGCATGTGCGGCTGGCGCGGCTGCCGCTGGACGGCCTGCATCTCCGGAGCGTGCTGGATAGGATCAATCCAGGGTGGGATGAAAGCGTGGATTGGAGCCTGGTCCTGGAGCGCGAGTCCTTTTTCTATCTGGTGATCTCCGCAATCGCGGCATTGTTCTTCTTGCTGATGCGCGCCCTGCTGGCCTGGTATGCGGACAGCCGGCTGAGAATCCCGCGCTTTCATCTGCGCGAGCACACCGTGCGCGCGGGCAGCGCCTTCTTTTCCACTCCGGAGATCAAAGAGTAGCGTGTGCGGGATATGCGGCGTCGCGTTTGCCTCACGCAACGCAGAGGCGGAGTCGCGCGTGCGAGCGATGGCCGCGGCGATGCGACACCGCGGTCCGGATGAAGAAGGTTTTCTGGCGGGCGAGGCGCGCGCGCCGGGACTGGCGCTGGGAATGCGCCGGTTGAGCATTATTGATCTTCCCGGCGGGCACCAGCCGATCTGGAACGAAACCCGCGACGTCGTAGTCATTTTCAACGGCGAACTCTATAACTACCGTGAATTGCGCGAGCGGCTTGCGCTATGCGGGCACCGGTTCCTTACCCAATCGGACACGGAAATCCTCGTGCATGCCTGGGAAGAATGGGGCGAGGACGCATTGAACGAATTGCGCGGGATGTTTGCGTTCGCGCTGCTGGATCTTCGCGAGCGCTACGCGACGGCGCCGATTCTTTTTCTGGCGCGCGACCCGCTGGGGATCAAGCCCCTGTATTACACGCAAACGCCCGATGGGTTCGCGTTTGCGTCGGAGGTCCGTGCGCTTCTCGCGTCGGGCTTGGCTCGAAAACAGATCTCCCAGGATGCGCTGACAGCGTATCTTTTGTTTGGCAGCGTATCCGAGCCGGTGACTCTGCTCGAGGGAGTGTTCTCTCTCCCTCCAGGCCACCGGATGCTGCTGTACGTGCCGGACCGGAGACGCACGCCCCGGGCGCGCCCGTGGTGGGACCCGTCGCATTCACCGGCGGCGCGTGATACGCGCAAACCCCGCGATCTGTCTTCCGCGGCGAAAGGCCTGCGGCCTTTGCTGGAAGATGCGGTTCGTGCACATCTGATCGCCGACGTGCCGGTGGGATTGTTTCTTTCGAGCGGTTTGGATTCGGGCGCGATTGCCGCGCTGGCCGCGCGGGCCCAGGCGGGAATCAAGAGCTTCACGCTGGCCTTTCCCGGGACGGCGTTTGATGAAGCGGAACTTGCGCGCGCCGTTGCCAAACGGTGCAAAACGGCGCACACGGAAGTTCCGCTGGACGGCAGCGCGATTCTGGCGCGATTGGACGAAGCGCTGGCGGCGCTGGACCAACCGACGATGGACGGCATCAATACCTATTTTGTTTCCTGGGCGGCGAAGGAAGTGGGATTGAAGGTTGCGCTTTCTGGGGTCGGCGGTGATGAGCTTTTCGCCGGGTACCCGACCTTTGCCGACACGCCGCGTCTGGCAAAATTGATTCGGCTCGCGTGGTTCATGCCTTCCGCGCTGCGGCGGCTGGTGGCGCCGCTTGTGGCGGGTCTCAGCGCGGGACGCAGTTCGCCAGACGCTCCGCGAAAGGCCGCGGCGGCCTGGACGCGTCCGGATAGCTTGCCGCATGCTTACTATTTTGCGCGGACGCTGTTTCCTCCGGGTCAACTGGAGCGGATCATCGAGCCGCGCTTTCGACCCAGCACCATCAATGCGGACGGGGTGACGCTCGAGCCGACGTGGCTGGGCTGGCTGGAGCGCACCGCGGACGAGGCGCGGAAGATGGAGCCCGTTGCGGGCCTATCGTGGATGGAGATGCGCAGTTACATGGCGAGCACGCTCCTGCGCGACACCGATTCCGTGAGCATGGCGCAATCGCTGGAAGTGCGCGTGCCGTTGCTCGATACGCCGCTGGTGGAATTTGTAAGCGCGCTGCCTGACGCGGCGCGCCGCCGGGATGGCGCGCAGAAAGCGTTGCTCGTCGAGGCGCTTGGTGATTTGCTGCCGCCGGAAATCCTGGCGCAACGCAAGCGCACGTTCACGCTGCCGTGGGACGAATGGCTGAGAGGGCCGCTGCGAACGCGGCTGGAAACGAGTTTTGCCGATCCTTCTCCTTTGCTCGCGCCGTATCTCCGGCCGGGCGGCGTTCGAACGGTTTGGACGGATTTTCTTGCAGGAAAAACGACGTGGTCCCGCCCCTGGTCTCTTTATGTTTTGAACGAATGGTGCCGCCGCTGCCTCGCCGCATAATGCGCGGTGCTGAGGTACACTGGCGAATTGCGCCATGAACATTCTTGGAATCAATGCTTATCACGGAAATGCTTCCGCGGCGATCGTCTGCGACGGCCGGCTGGTTGCCGCCGTCGAGGAGGAACGCTTCAACCGCGTGAAGTACGCCGCTGGGTTTCCGGCGCAGGCGATTCGGTATTGCCTGAAGGAAGCGGGACTGACGCTCGCCGAAGTCGATCACGTGGCCGTGCCGCGGAATCCGTACGCACGGCTAGCCACGAAGATTTTTTATGCGCTGCGCATGCCGTCCTTCGCGAAGGATCGCGCGAAAGTGCTGGCGAGGTTTACCGGGATCCCGGAAGCGCTGGCGGCGGCGTTCGAAACCGATCGCAAAAAACTAAAAGCGGAATTTCACCGCATCGAACATCACCAGGCGCATCTGGCGAGCAGCTTTTTTGTTTCGCCATTCGAACGCGCGGCGTTGCTTTCGGCGGACGGGCTGGGGGATTTTGCGAGCACCATGTGGGGCACCGGGACGGGCGATCAGATGGAGATTGCCGGGGCGGTGGCGTTTCCGCATTCGCTGGGGCTTTTCTACAGCGCCGTCACCCAGTACCTGGGCTTCCTGAAGTTTGGGGATGAATACAAAGTCATGGGGCTGGCGGCGTATGGGAAACCGGAACAGGCTGAGGCGTTCCGGGAAATCGTGCGATTCGACGAGCGCGCGAACGGCAACGGGTTCCGCTTGGGGCTCGACTATTTCACGCACCATTACGCAGGGCCGGAGATGTCCTGGGCGGAGGCCGACAAGACCCCGACGCTCGGCACATTGTTTTCGGAGAAGATGGCGAGCCGGCTAGGCCCGGTTCGAATGCCGGAAGAGCCGCTGGAGCAGCGGCATCGCAATCTCGCAGCTGCGCTGCAAGCGCGGCTCGAAGAAGTGTATCTGGGAATGCTGAAGAAGCTGGCGGAACGAACCGGGCTGAAAGCGGTATGCCTTGCGGGCGGGGTGGCGTTTAATTGTGTGGCGAACGGAAAAATCTTTGACGCCACAGCGTTCGAACAAGTCTACGTGCATCCGGCCGCGGGTGACGGGGGGCTGGCGGTGGGAGCGGCCTATTTTGTCTGGCATCAGAAACTGCACAAGCCACGATCTTTTATGATGGAGCACGCCTATTGGGGCCCGGGTTACTCGCGGGAAGAAGTCCGGCGGGCGGTGGACGCGAGCGGCGTGTCGCAAAGCGGATTTTCCATCGCGGAGCTGCCGGAAGAAGAATTGATGCGGCAAACGGCGGCGATCATCGCGGAGGGGAAGATTCTTGGCTGGTTTCAGGGGCGCGCGGAATGGGGTCCGCGGGCGCTGGGCAATCGCAGCATTATCGCCGATCCGCGCCGGCCGGAGATGAAGGAAATCCTCAACCGGCGCATCAAGCACCGCGAAATCTTCCGGCCGTTTGCGCCTTCGATTCTTGCGGAAGCCACGGGCGAATATTTTGAAAAGTCGCATCCCTCGCCGTTCATGACGCTGGCGTATTCCGTGCGGCCGGAAAAGCGCGAGAAGATTCCTGCCCCAACGCACGTGCACGGCACGGGGAGGCTGCAAACGGTGACGCGCGAGGCAAATCCGCGGTATCACGCACTCATCGCCGCGTTCCGCACGCTGACAGGCGTGCCCGTGGTGCTAAACACTTCGTTCAATGACAATGAGCCGATCGTGTGCCGGCCGGAAGAAGCGCTGGATTGCTTCCTGCGGACGCAGATGGACGCGCTGGTGCTCGGCGACTTCCTGATTACGAGAGCGTGAGTGTGCCGACGCGAGCGCCGCACCGATGAGGATCCTGCTTCTCAATCTGTACTACCCGCCGGATACTTCCGCGACGGCAAAAATGGCGCAAATGGTGGTGGATGCGCTTTCGAGCAAACACCGCCTGACGGTGTTGTGCGGCCGGCCGTCGTACGATCCCACGGAGCGCCGGCCGTGGCGGCTTTACCAGACGGAGGCTAGGCGCGCGCGGATTATCCGCGCTGGCTCAACCGCGTATCCGCGGCGGGAGATGAGCAAGCGCGTGTTGAATTATCTGAGCTACGTGGCGTTGGCGGTGCCGCGCGCGCTGTTCACTCCATGCGATGTGGTTCTGGCGATGACCGATCCTCCGTTTCAGGGCATTGTTGGCGCGTTTGTAGCAATGCTGAAACGCAAGCCCTGCGTTTACAACATTCGCGACATGTACCCGGACATGGCGGTTGGCGGTTCGATCGTGGAGCCCGGGCGGCTGGCGCGCGTGTGGGAAAGAATGCATCGCTGGGCGTTGCGCCGCGCCGCGCGGGTGATCGTGCTCGGAGACGACATGCGCGCGCGCATCATCGCCAAGGGCGTAGATGGCGCGCGAGTAGTAGTGGTGCGCGATGGAACGGAGATCCTGCCGTCAGCCGCGCTGCGTCCCGCGCCGGAAGCGGACGTGGTGCGTGCGATCCGGGGCAATTTTTCGTTTGTGCTGGTGCACGCGGGCAACCTGGGATTTTACGGCGCGTGGAACACGCTCATCACTGCGGCGCGGCGGCTTGCGAAGGAAGGCGTGGGCCTGGTGTTCGTTGGCGACGGGGCGCAGCGCGGGCAGATCGAGGCGGCGGCGGCGGGGGCCGACAATATCCGCTTTCTTGATTTTTTCCCGGCGAGCAAGATTCCGTCGGTGCTAGCGGCTGCGGACGCGCACGTCATTACGATCAAGCGGGGGCTGGAAGGGGTGGTGGTACCCAGCAAGCTGTACGGGATTCTGGCGGCGGGAAAGCCGATTGTCGCAGTGGCGCCGGAAGAAACCGACGTCGTATCACTTGGACTTCGGCTGGGCTTCGCCGTTTCCGCCGATCCGGATAAGCCGGGAGAACTGGTTGACATCATTCACCAGCTGGCTTCCGATGTTCGCAAGTTGAAAACAATGGGCGATGCAGCCCGGGCCGCGGCGCCTGAATATGATAGGGTCAGAGAACTGCAAAAATTCGTGGAAATTATCGACCGCCTCGCGGCCGAACCGAGAATCGAGGAGGCAAGACCGGCGTGACGACAGCAGATGGATTTTGGGCAGGGAAAAAAGTATTTGTGACGGGAGGCGCCTCGTTCATCGGCTCGACGCTCACGGATCATCTGATCGCGCGGGGCGCGGCTAAAGTACGGATCGTGGATGACCTGACGAGCGGGCATCTTGACAATATTCGCCAGCACCTCGGGAGCGGCAAAGTTGATTTTGTGCAAGCTGATCTGCGCGAGCCAGGGGTGACACGCGCCGCGCTGCAGGGCATTGACACGGTTTTCCACCTGGCGGCCGATCACGGTGGCCGCGGGTATGTGGACCTGCATCAGGCGGGCCCGGCTTCGAATTTTTTTCTGGATGGATTGGTTTTTGCCGAAGCGCTCAAAGCAAAAGTAAAAAAAGTGGTGTTCGCCTCTTCCGGGTGCGTCTATCCGAACTTTCTGCAGTCCGATACGAAGAAAGAGCTCTATCTCACCGAAGACCTGACGAAGGGTCCGAACGACGCCGACAACACGTACGGGTGGGCCAAGCTGATGGGCGAATTCACGCTGCAGGCCTACGCCAAGGAACACGGAATGGGAGCGGCATCGTGCCGCTACTTTACGGTGTATGGGCCGCGCGGCGTGGAAAATCACGCGGTCATCGCCATGATTGCGCGCGCGTTTCTGCAGCAGAACCCATTTGAGGTCTGGGGCGACGGGACGCAAATCCGGAATTGGACCTACATTGACGACATCGTTGAGGGAACCATCCTGGCCGGAGAGAAAATCGGCGACGGGACGGCCATCAACCTCGGGACGATGGAGCGCATTCGCGTGGTGGATGCGGCAAAAATGGTTTGCGAGTTTACGGGACACAAGGCCGAGCTCAAGTTTTTGCGCGACATGCCGACGGGCCCGCTGAATCGCGTGGCTGACAATTCGCTGGCGAAAAAACTGCTTGGCTGGGAACCAAAGGTTCTTTTCCGTGAAGGCCTCAAGCGGACCATTGACTGGTATTACGCCACGCGCGACAAGCAGGAAGTGAAGCGCATTTTCGCGCGCATGCTTACGGAGCGCTGATCGCAGAGTCGCTGGCGAACGTTTTTCGAATACGAAATCTTAATCCATCCGACATAAATAATCTTGATGCATACACGATTATCCTGATTGTCGCGAAACAAAATCCGCAGTATGGTGTTAAGGCTGCGTGGGGCAGCCTATCGAGCTGTTACTTGGGAGCCGGGTCCCCGTCCCGGCGAAAGCCGCTTGAGGATTCGATCGCCGCTCTGGACGATTGGCCTTGCGGCTTCAAACGAACGAGGTTGCATGGCCGCAGGCCTGCTGGCTTTTTTTATTGCTCTGTTTGCATCCGTAATGCTCGTTGTGCCCGTCCGCGCGCTGGCTTTGCGCGTGGGGATGGTGGACCTGCCCGGTCCGCGCAAAGTGCACCTCAAACCCATTCCCTTGCTTGGCGGACTGGCGATGTACGTGGCCGTGGTGCTCGCCGTGCTGTTCGCGTTTGCGGGACCGGCGCGCGCGCAGATTGTCGGCATCCTGATTGGCGCAACGCTTGTGGCGGGTGTCGGTATTCTTGATGACCGTGGCGTGCTGCACCATCAGGTGAAGTTATTCGTCGGCATGCCGATAGCGGCGGCGATCCTGCTGGTGAGCGGGATCCGCGCGCAAGTTTTCAGCGTGATACTCGGCGGGCGAAGCGGCGATGTGCTGGACGCCATCCTCACGGTCGTCTGGGTGGTGGGAATTACGGCGGCATTCAGTATTCTCGACCACATGGACGGACTCTGCGCCGGTGTGGCGGCCATGGCCTCGGTGTTTTTTGCGGTGCTTGCGTATCTGAACGGCCAGACGCTGGTCACCACGCTGGCGGCGGCTGTGCTCGGTGCGGCGGCCGGGTTTCTGCGCTGGAATTTCAAGCCCGCTAAGATCTTTATGGGCGATGGCGGCGCGATGTTTCTCGGTTATCTGATGGCCACCCTGGGGCTGAAGCTGCGCCTGGAACAGGCCAATCACCTGTCTTCCTGGCTCGCGCCAATCCTCATTCTTGGGGTGACGATTTTCGATACGACACTGGTTACGATTTCGCGGTCTCGCCGGGGCCTGCTTCCCTTTGCCACGCCCGGAAAGGATCACGCAGCGCACCGCCTCGCCAACCTGGGGCTCGGCCATCGTGGCGCCGTGCTGCTGTTATACAGCCTCGGAGCGTTAGGCGGCGGGGCAGCAGTGCTGGTCAGCACCCTGTCCACGATGAGTGCTGCGTTCGTCGGCGCTCTCGCACTGGCGACTGTTTTTGCCGGAGTCGCCGTTCTCGAGCGCGCGCCCTATGAACGGCAGGCGGCCAGGCACTCCGCAGCCTCCTGAGAGACGTGACGAAAAACGAAAAGCCTCAGTCCTCCATCGTCTCTTCTGAAACTCGCTACGAGTTTGCCCTCTCTATCGGATTCGCTATACTTAGCGGGCGCCCTCTCACCGATTTCTTTCGTCACTCCACAGGGGCCGAGCGGGAAGCAAGTAAATTTTTCGGTGTGGGATCCCTGATGGATTATGTTTCCGGGGAACGCGCGCCATTCGGAAAGCGGCAGCGGTGCAAAACTCAGAGGAACAGCCTCGGACTGTCCGAGGCGAGCGGGAAGTTATCGTTGTGGGCGGCTCCGCGGCTGGTTTTTTCACGGCCGCGAGCGTGGCTCGCGGCGGGCGGCGCGTGCGCGTGCTCGAATCGAAAGCGCAGATTGAGCCTGCCGCGCGGACGCTGATCGTTACCGACCATTTTCGAAACCAAATGGGCGCGGCGGCCCGCGAAAGCATCATCAACGAAATTCGCCGATTCGAATTGTTCACGGACGGCCGTTCGGCGCAAGTTGCACTGGCGAAGCCCGACCTCATCATTGAACGCTCGCGGCTGATTCCTGCCTTAGCGCGCGAAGCGGAACAGGCCGGGGCCAGGCTCACTTTTGACACGCGCTTTCTGGGGATCGGCCCGAACGCGCGCGGTCTGCGGCTGGAAGTGGAATCCGGCGGCAAGCGCGAGGAATTACACGCGGACAGCGTGGTTGGCGCGGACGGCGCGGCCAGCCGCGTAGCGCGCGCCTCCGGCTGGCCACCGATCGAGACGGTGCCGCTCGTGCAAGCCATCGTGCGCTTGCCGAAAGACTGCCCGCCGGATACAACGCGAGTGTGGTTCGTGCCGGATGATACGCCTTACTTTTACTGGCTGATCCCCGAATCCGCGGAGCGCGCGGCGATCGGGGTCATCGGCGAGCAGGGCAGCGACACCAAACGGTGCTTCGAGCGCTTCCTCGAAAAGAAACAGATGGAGCCGCTCGAATGGCAGGGAGCGCGGATCCCCGTGTACCGCGGGTGGGTGCCGGTGCGCCGCCAGATTGGAAATGGCGAGGTGTACCTGGTGGGTGATGCGGCGGCACAAGTAAAGGTTTCCACGGTGGGGGGAATCGTAACGGGATTCCGCGGGGCGCTGGGCGTGGCGCAAGCGCTTCTGCAGAATGGCAAGAGCAAGGAGCTAGCGGCGCTGCGCCGCGAACTGGGAACGCACTGGCTGATCCGGCGCGCGCTGCACCGTTTTCAGCAGAAGGATTATTCGCAGCTGGTGGATCTGCTGGACGCTTCGACGCGGCAATCTCTGGGAGAGATCAATCGGGACGAAGCTAGCCGCCTTTTGTGGAACGTGGTGCGGCGGCAGCCGCGGCTTGTGCTGCTTGGACTGCGAGGGCTGCTGATGGGAAAAACGGAGAAGAGTTATAAGCTATAAGTTCGAGCTGTTGGCCGGAAGTAAGAAGCCTTGAAGTGACCGTATTCTTCGCGCTTTTTTCAGTTCGTCTAAAATAAATCAAACGAGAAAATGTGTCCTGTGGAATCCCCGATGTAAAATTTCTGGAGGATGGTGTCGAAACTTGGGTCGCCGATTGTTGCTCCGGTGTTGATCAAGAGATTGCCGACGTTTGCGCCGGATGCGGGATTGATCTTGTAGAGATGCCCGTCCGAAGAACCGACGTACATAAATTCGGGTTGCGGCGCGGACGTGAACATGAGCGAAGAGGGGTTGGTAATCGCGGGATTCGTCCATCCGCCGGGTGAAACGGTGAAGACCGTGGTAGCGGCGGTGCAGACCGTCGAGGAATAGGCAACGTGCACCTTCGAAACCCCCGTTAGAGTCGAAAAAAACACGTCGTCATTCAAAGCCGCGGTTTCAATCGGGATGGGAAAACCCACGGGAGTGACGCCAAGAAGTCCGCTGTTGCGGGCCGCGCAACCGGGAATGTCCGTGCGCAAAACGTAGAGGCGCCCGGTGTTGCTGGTCACGTAAATGACGCGGCCGTCGAAGTTTTGCGTTGGCGCCTGATCGATGTCATTGAGATTGAAGGTGGCCGTTGCCGCAGCAAACGTTCCGGAGCTAAGGGTATTGAGCTGCCAGACGCTCGGCTGGCCTACTCCGCCATTCGCGTGGCTGGTGACCCACACCATGTTATGGACATAGTCGATGTATGGCGTGGCGGTGACGATGTCCATGTTGCCTGGGCTGAAGGTCCAGATGGTTGCGCCGGTATTGCCGTTCAATCCAAAAACTTTATTGTTGGTAGTGCTGCCGACATTTCGCGTGGCGACAATGACGAGGTCAAACGCGTTGGTGTAGCTGGCGCCGGTGAAGGATTTGACTTGCACAGCCGCGGCAGCGGTGAAACCGCTTCCAGCGCCGGTGGTTAAGGGAGCAGCAGTCTCCCATAGCAGCGCACCGGTATCGGTGCGAAATGCGTACACGTTGCCATCGCCCGCGGCGGCATAGGTGACGTCGCAAATGTTCTTGCAGGTGGGATGAGACGTGTCGGACGCTGCGATGACGGAAAGCCTGGATGGAATGGTTCCGGCCGTGACGCCGGAAGTTCCGCCGGGCTGATAGAACCGCTGGCCGTTAACGGCGGACATGGAGTGGATGGCGTCGTCATTGCCACCGGTGACGACGCTGATGCCGGGATTCAGAGCGGGAGCCGCGAGAGTGGTCGCGCCCGTCTTATAGCTCCAATCCTTGTTCGCTCCACCGCCGGTGACGGTGGTAATCGTTTGCGTCGAGGTATTGCCGAAGGAATAGTGTGGCGGCACGGCAGAGGCTGCACCGGTGATGGTGGTGGCATCATGCGTGTAGGCTTTGTACGTGTATTGCGTGCCCGGAAGGACGATGCTGGTGTCACCGTTTTCGTCGAAGGCGGTGACGGTCGCGAACGCGCTCGTGCTCGCAGCGATGAATTGTCCCGCGACGGGCTGCGCACCTGTAATGTAAACGGTGCCATCAGCCGGAGCGAACGACGGCGCGACGCTGCCCTGCTGTTTGGCAAACAATACGCCGTCGTAGTTCGCGCTTGTGGAGCCGCTCGGGAACGCCCAGTTTACGGTGGTTTCCGAGATCCCCGGAGTGGCCGCGCCTAGCGTGACGTCCCGCAAATAATGGAGCGTGAGCGTCGGCTGGTTGGCGGCGGTGTTCTCGCGCGAGCCGTAGAGGGGTGTGGCCGAATTCGATTCGGCACCCGCAGTAACGGTGGGCTCCGGTTCGGTGTAGCGGCGCGCCAGGAAATTGTCGAAGTCGTAGTTCACGGCATTGCCGTCGTAGACGAAGAGTCCCACGGAACCGGCAGTGGTGACGTTCGTATCGCCAGTGATGGTCTGTTGGAGAACCGGAGTCTGGGATTGCAGACTGACCAAACTTTTCAGCGTCGCGGGGCTGCCGAAAAAAGCGCCTGCAACGGTATAAAAGGTGCTGTCCGTCCAGGCGTAGGCGGGCTGTTGAAGACTGTTGAAGGCTCCGGCGTTCCAATAGGCGAGCTGGGAAACTCTCTGGTTTGGGTTTGCGCCAATGGTGATGTATTGCAGGCAAGAACGGTAAGCCGTGAGATCCGAGCCAGTAGTATTGGTGCCGGCGACGCGGCCAATCGGACAGCCGGTGCTTTCAAGGCCAGTAGCGGAGGTCATGCGGACGTCGGCTTGAACCCAGACATCGCGCTCGTTGGTGATGGAGGTGACTTTGATGACGTTGCGGCTGGCAGGGGTGGCATTGGATTCGCGAAGGACGCGGTTTGTGCCCACGTCGGCCGCGACGTTCCACGGACCGTTGGCCTGCACGGTCCAGCCCGCAGGAGGCTGGCCGACCGTGTCGGAATCGAAGTTGTCGTACCAGAGAAAGACGTTGTTTAAGTTGGCCGGCGGGGCGCCTGCCGTAAGGTTGCCGTAGAACATGGAATAACTCGTGTCGGTGCCGCTGGCCACGATATTTGCCTGCAGCCGGAACCACACGGTGGTAGAAGTCGTATTGCAGCTCAGGACCTGGCGATCGAGCTGCGTCCACGTGCCGCCCGAAAATTGCGCAATGCGCAGGTCGTTGCAGTCGGAACGCATTTTGCCGGCGGTAACGAGGGCCGAGGTATTGAAACCGGTAATCTGCACGCTATAGCCGTTGTAGCCGTTGAACGGCGCAGTCGCGCCGACGGTCACGGAAAGAGGCACCGTGTGCTGAAACGCTCCGCCATCCTCGGTCTGATCCTTCACAAGGAGCCCATCATTTGCAAGCGTTCCGTTGACCCACCCTTGGGGAATATTGGTCGAGGTCGAATCGGATAGGACGTTGAAGGAAACGGCGGATCCCGCCGTGGTTCCCGAAGGCTGGGTGTCGGTCGCTGTGGGATCAAAATCGCCGCCGGGCGTGGCCCACGCCAGAGAGCCGTTGCGGGTGTTCCAGGTTACTCCGGTTTCTGTCCAGTCGGTCGCGCCGGTAATGCGGTGCACCTCTTGATTGCGGGAGGTAAACAGCGGCGAAGTCGGAATGAGGCTGAGTGTCGAGGTTTTTACGGCGGTATTCGAGTTCAAGCCTGCCGAAGCAATATTGAATTGCACCACAGAACGCTGGTTGGCGCCGGTCGCGGTGTGAGTGGAGAGAGTGGTGGACGTGCCGTTGTTGACCGCTGGAGCAGACTGGCTGATGGCGGCATCTTGCTGCGAAGGAGTGAGCGGCTTCTGCTCATCTGAAAGGACAGGCGTGGCAGGGCAAGCCAGCAGGAGCGCTACAAACCAGCGGAGCGAAATGGCGGCATAGGCTCGAAATAGGGAAGAAGTCTTTTTCATCGTTCCGTTCCCTCTTCCCCGTTGGCGGGAGGCGGGGCGGGAGTCAGGGTGAACGCGGATTCGAGGGCAAGTTTGTCGTTGAGCAGTACGCGGACATGCCACGTGCCACTAAAATTTCGCTGTGTGATATAGGTTCCAGCGACGGGCAGGACGGTAAGGACCGCGGAATCGCCCCTGCTTCTCATCAAGAGCGAAGAAATTCCTTCCTTATGAACCTGGTTCGCGTCGAGCATCAAGTGAGGGGCTCGAGGCGTCGGGGCCACTACATTGCCGCTGGCTGGAGCCACTGAGGCGGCCGCTGCAGGCGCTGCCGCGGCGACTGCTGCACGGGTGCCGACCGAAAAGCGCGTCTTCGTTGCCGAATACAAGTTGCCATCGGGCTGAAAAAACTGGACGGTCTGGACGTGCTGGCCGCTGACGCCGGGCCAGACGACAAAAACGAAAAGGTCGCGAAGTTCCGCGAGAGAGAAAACGTCCTGGGTAGTCCGGCAGGAGGTGTCGGGAGTCACGCAGTAGAAAACCTCGGGCCCGGCGGGCTTGGGCTCGGGAGGTCTGATGCGCAGCAGCGGTGGCGCTCCGGTAGAAGGGCCGCCACTGTCCGGGTTAGCGGGGACCAGAATGGGCCGAGATTGCGCCGCAAGCTCCTGAGGAACATACAGGAGCAGCAGAGCAATCACAAAAACATAACTGAGGGGCCCAAGACGACGCATACCTGCCTCCGCAGACCAATACTGCTCGAGGGAAATCGAGAGGATGACCCTGATTTCAGGCTAGTGGTACCACCTCGGGCTGTCTATAGACCAAACGTTTGAAGTTCCTAAGAAACAAGGGTAACGGCCTTGCGACTTGGCGGGGCCGCGCGGCAAAGATCGATTTTTGGCACCATCCACGGCTGAAGGGCTTTGCGTCACCCGGCGATTAGGTCACAATAGGGGCTCGGCATTCCGCTATGGGCAGGGTCCGCGGCCTCTGGAGCCAATCCCAAGGAGAGTTCGTCTTGCGTCTTTCAGTCATCGGATGTGGATACGTAGGTCTTGTCACCGGGGCGTGCCTCGCGGAGGCCGGCCATGAGGTGATCTGCACGGACATTGATGAGGACCGTATCGCCAAGCTCAATGCCGGCGGCGTGCCAATTTACGAGAGCCATTTGGACGAGATTCTCTCCTCGGCCCGCAAAGCCGGGCGTCTCTCCTATACCGCGAATGCGGGGGAAGCCATCCGCGCGGGGGACGCGATTTTTATTTGCGTGGGGACTCCACCGAAGGAATCGGGCGAGGCGGACCTCTCCGCGATTGACCATGTGGCGCGGCAAATCGCGGCGGAGGCGCGTAGCCCCAAGCTGGTGATTGAAAAGAGCACGGTTCCGGCGCGCACCGGGCTGGAGCTGAGCCGCGCGCTTACCGCGTATTCCAAGAACAGCAACGTGAAATTCCGCGTGGCGTCCAATCCGGAGTTTCTGCGGGAAGGCACGGCGGTCGGGGATTTTTTTCATCCGGACCGCATCGTTGTGGGCGTGGAGGACCCATCCTCCGCGGCGGAGTTGCGGGAAATCTACCGGCCGATCATTGAGCGGAGTTTCCGGTGCCCGGTGCACAATGGAACGTGTCCGCCGGGGCATAAAGTGGAGTTTCTCGTTACGACCATTAACAGCGCCGAGCTGATCAAACACGCGTCGAATTCGTTCCTGGCGCTGAAAATCAGTTATGCCAACGTGATTGCCGATCTTTGCGAAAAAATCGGAGCGAACGTTGAGGAAGTCACGCATGCCATGGGGCTGGACGCGCGCATTGGCGGGCAATTCCTGAAGGCGGGGCTCGGTTACGGAGGTTTCTGTTTTCCAAAAGATGTGCAGGCCTTCATCCATCTTTCGGCGTCGGTGGGCGTGGATTTTGACATCCTGAAAGCTACGGAACGAGTGAACAAGCAGCGCATCGAGCGGTTCTTCGACAAGATCCGGCAGGCGTTGTGGGTGGTGAAGGGCAAGCGCGTTGCGGTGCTGGGATTGGCGTTCAAGGCCAACACGGACGATATCCGGTTTGCGCCGGCGTTGGAAGTGGTGAAGCGCTTGCTCGAAGAGGGCGCGGCAGTGCACGCAACGGACCCCGAAGCGATGTCCCGCACGAAAGCGCTTTTCCCGAAAGTGCAGTATCACGAAGATCCTTATGAGACGCTGCGCGACGCGGACGCCGCGCTGGTTTGCACGGAGTGGGATTCCTTCCGCAAGCTCGACTGGGATCGCGCGGGCAAAGTCATGGCGCGCAAACTGGTGATTGACGGTCGAAACCTGTATACGCCGCAGGGCATGCGGGAAATGGGCTTCGAGTACTACTCTTTTGGAAGAGAGTAGTTTTTAGTTTCCATGAGGCAGCCGTGAGGGTTTTCTTCTTACTCGCTGGCCACTCCAGAAGACACACTCATCGATTGGCAAACACCTGCGTGAAGTAGGCCATGGTCACTTTCAGGCCTTCTTCCAGGCTCACCTTGGGCTCCCATTTCAGAAGTCGCTTGGCTTTGGTAATGTCCGGGCAGCGGCGCTTCGGATCGTCCTCGGGCAGCGGCTTGTAGACGAGCGGCGGCGGGTTGGTGAACTGTTTGCGGATGCGATCGACGAATTCCAGAATGGTGATCTCCTGGGGATTGCCGATGTTCACGGGAAGGTGCTCGTCCGATTTCATCAGCCGGTAGATTCCTTCGATGAGATCATCCACATAACAGAAGCTGCGCGTCTGGGTGCCGTCGCCGTAAATCGTCAGGGGAATTCCACTGAGGGCTTGAAAGACGAAATTCGGCAGCGCGCGGCCGTCGTTCAGCCTCATGCGCGGGCCATAGGTATTAAAGATGCGCACAATGTGCGTGTCCACGCCGTGATAGCGGTAGTAGGCCATGGTAAGCGCTTCGGAAAAACGCTTGGCTTCGTCATAGACGCCGCGCGGGCCGATGGGATTCACATGTCCCCAGTATTCTTCGGGTTGCGGAGAGACTTCCGGGTCACCGTAACACTCGCTCGTGGAGGTCAGAAGAAACTTGGCTTTTTTTGCCAGCGCCAGTTCCAGCGCGTTGCGCGTGCCGACCGAGCCCACCATCATTGTCGCGACGGGATGCTTCAAGTAATCGGGCGGGCTGGCAGGCGAGGCCAGATGGAGAACGTAGCCGACTTTTCCCGCGACCTTCAGCGGTTTGCTCACGTCCGCCTTCTGAAGCTTGAACTTCTTGTTCTTCGCCAGATGGCTCAGGTTGCTCTTGGCGCCAGTGATGAAATTGTCCAGCACCAGCACTTCCCAGCCTTCGGCAAGAAGCCGGTCGCAGAGATGCGACCCGAGAAATCCTGCTCCGCCAGTGACCACTGCGCGCATGCATCCTCCTCCAGAAAATCAGTTGGCCAGTGTAGCGTGGGTGGCGCGGATTGACCACTTTTGCGGCGCGGGATAGCATTCGCCCGTTCCTCAATGGCCAACGCTCAGAACAAGCCGCTGGCAATTCCCCGGCGCTCCCGCGTGCGCCGGATCCTGCTGCTGCTGGTTTGCGGGATGATTCTCGTTGGCGCGGTTGCGTTCCTCGAGGTGGGCAAATGGCTCGTTGTGGAGGACGCGCTCAGGCCAAGCAGAGCCATCGCGGTGCTGAGCGGCAATATGCCGCTGCGCGCGATCGAAGCAGCAAGGCTTTATCGCCAGGGATATGCGCCGGAAATCTGGCTCACGCATTCCACCGAGCCCGGCGCGGCGCTCGAAGCGATGGGCATTCCCTTTGCCGGGGAGGAGTTCTACAGCACCCGGATTCTGACTCATGAGGGAGTGCCGCCGGGAGCGATCCGCGTCCTTGAGCCTCCTATCGTGAATACCGCGGACGAAATAAAAGTGATCGCCTCGGCACTCTCGAGTGAAAAAGATCGCACGGTGATTATTGTTACCACCAAAGCGCACACGCGGCGCACGCGGCTGCTCTGGCGCAGGCTGGCGGCCGCGCGGGGCCGGGCGATCGTGAGGGCTGCTTCCGGCGATCCATTCAAACCGGACACGTGGTGGCGCACTTCTGGTGATGCGCTGGATGTCGTGCGTGAGGTGCTCGGCTTGATGAATGCTTGGGCGGGGTTGCCGCTGCGGCCGGCGCAGTAAGAGTGAGGTTCTGAGGGGACCGGTTTGCGCCGACTGCTGCCGGGGCTAGGCTGCGGCGGGCGTGCCAGCTTTCGCGACAACCCCAAAAGCGGAAGCCGGGCCTCCGCACTCCAAGCGGAATTTCAGAAAAAGAAGAAGCGCTTGCGGCGTGGCGGTGGCAATTCATCTTCTACTTCGGGCACATGCGGCAGTTCACGGCCTTCGAATGCGGCGAGCGGATTTTCCAGCAATAGAGCCTGCGCTTTCTCCTCGCCGAATTGGGCCAACAGCGCGGCATAAGCAGGCTGCAGCTGCAGCGTGCGCGTGCGCGTGTTGTGGGCGTCGCTGGCCACGAAATGGACTAGACCCTCGCCGATCCATTGCAGCGCGTCCTTCTGCGCGCGTGGGCCAAAGTTTCCGGTGAGCGAACCGCCCGTCACCTGCACAAAACAGCCCTGGCGGACCCACTTCTTCAGCCGCTCCGGATGTGCGCGCAAGATGCTATTGCGTTCCGGGTGGGTGATTATCGGGCGAACGCCGGTGAGCTGAATCTCGTGGAGCGTCTGGTCCATCGAAGGCGGGATCGAAACCTCGTTAAACTCCACGAGCAAATAATTCCGCTGATTGATGCAGTAATGCGAGGCATCTTTGCGCAGTGCGTCGAGGTTTTCGGGATCCAGATGAAAATCGCAACCGGTGGCAAGATTCAGCTTGTCACCGACGGCGGCTTGCAATTCGTCGCGAAGCTCCCGCACACGAAGAAAATCAAAGTGAAATCTGCTGTTGGCATGTGGCGTGGCGACCACATGGGTGATGCCGTCGGCGATCGCGGATTCCGCCATGGCCATGGACTCCTCGATCGTCTTCGGGCCATCGTCCAAACCCGGCAGAATGTGACAATGCACATCAACCATCTTGCGTATTCGCTCCTTAGTGCCACCAGGCACTGAACGCCTGCCAGGCGCCCAGCGCGAACAAAATCCCCGCAAAAACCTCCCGCATGGCGCGCGGTTTGATCCGCTCTGCCAGCATTCCTCCGAGGATGCCGCCCAGGAAAACGCCGGGAATCAGCAACAAGCCGGTCTTCCAGGAAACGAACCCTTCCCTGGCATACGCCACGAGCGCCAGGATGCCGGTCGGTGGAATCAACGCGATCAGGCTGGTCCCCTGGGCGCGGTGCTGGCTGAAGGCAAACAGCAGCCCCAGGAGCGGCACCAGAAGAACTCCGCCGCCGATGCCAAACATTCCCGAGGCCACGCCACATACAGTCGCGGCGGCAAGAATCCCCGCGCCGCGTCCAATACCCTCAACCACGAGCGGTCTCCTGCTCTTTCGCTGCGGCATTGCTTTCGCGCCTGGACTTTCGCCAAAGCAGAAGCGCCGCTACCATCAGGAAGCTGCCAAACAGTCCTTTTAGATTCTGCGAGTTCATGGGAAGAGCGACCAAACTGCCCCCGTACGCTCCCACCAGCATTCCGATGGCGCACAGTATTCCTGCGTGCCAATCCACCTGTCCTTGCTTCCAGTATTCTCGCAAAGCACCGAAACCGATCGGCGGCAGCAAAATGAACAGCGAAGTGCCCTGCGCCATATGCTGATCCATGTGCAACAGGTAGACCATCGCCGGCACCAGCGCCACGCCTCCGCCGATGCCCAGCAAGCCCACCAGCACACCGACGCCGAGCCCAAGAAGAAGAATGATCAGTATCATTTTGCCGGACGGTCCGGTGTTACCGCCGCGATCGGACGTCCGCGGCCCTACTATCTTCCACTGTCCGGCATCACGGGGCAACCTCCGTTAAGCAAGCCGTAACACGCCGACAAGGCGCGTTTTTTTGTTGGTGCGGAACCTGCTATATTTACATGTCTTTGCCCCGTCGGGCCTGTGGCTCGCTGTTTGTTTCGCGGTCACGGATGAACCTGGATCCCCGAAAACACGAATACGCTGGACGCACGGCGATCCGAGACGAAGAGGAGTGCAACGGAACTCATGCCAATCGAGCGGAAACCCGAATTCTTCAAAGGCGCGCAGCTTAAGGTCGCCATCATCGGCTGCGGGTACGTCGGCCTGCCCCTGGCGCTGCGGTTTGCCGAGGCAGGGCACAAAGTCACGGGCTTTGACGTCGATCCGCACAAGGTGAGCATGCTCAATGCGGGAAAATCCTACATCGAGCACATTCCTCAGAATAAGATCCAGCAGTTCGTCAACAGCCGGCACTTCAGCGCGACGACGGATTTTGCAAAGCTGAAAGAGGCGGACGCTATTCTCATCTGCGTTCCCACGCCGCTCGATGAACGCCGCGAGCCGGACCTGAGCTACGTGAAACAGACGGCGGTTTCCATTTATCCCCATTTGCAGAGGGGCCAGCTCGTCGTTCTGGAATCGACCACCTACCCGGGAACAACGGAAGAGCTGGTTCTGCCCATTCTGGAGAAGAGCGGCCTGCGGTGCCCCATCGCCTCCGGACCGGAAAACGAAAATGTTGCGTGCGATTTCTACCTGGCATTCTCACCGGAGCGCGAAGACCCGGGAAACAAGCAGTTCGGCCTGGCGCAGATTCCCAAGGTTGTTGGCGGCCTGAATCCGCCGAGCGGCCGCGCCGCGCTGTCGCTCTACACCCAAGTTGTGGCCCGCGTCGTCCCGGTGAGCTCCACGCGCGCCGCGGAAATGGCCAAGCTGCTCGAGAACATTTTCCGTTGCGTGAACATCGCGCTGGTGAATGAGCTGAAGATGCTCAGCCTGCGCATGAACATCGATATTTGGGAAGTGATCGATGCTGCTGCGACGAAGCCGTTCGGCTACATGCCGTTTTATCCGGGGCCGGGCCTCGGCGGCCACTGTATTCCCGTGGACCCGTACTATCTTTCCTGGAAAGCGCGCGAATATGATTTTGCGACGCGCTTCATCGAGCTGGCCGGCGAGGTCAACACCGCCATGCCGTATCACGTCGTGGACGCCGTAGCCAACTCGCTGAACGAACATAAAAAGAGCATGAAAGGCTCGAAACTCCTGGTCCTTGGCGTCGCTTACAAAAAGGATGTGGACGATTTGCGCGAATCGCCGACGCTAAAAATCATGCAGCTCCTTCAACAGCGCGGCGCGCAACTGGATTACAACGACCCGTATTTCCCGCAGCTGCACAAGATGCGGCACTACAACTACGAGAACATGAAGTCCGTGCCGCTGAATCCTCAGGCGCTCGGAAGCTATGACGCGGTGATCATCGCCACGGATCATTCGAGTTACGACTACGTGGCCATCGTGGATGCCGCCAAGCTGGTCGTGGATACGCGCAACGCCACGCGCCGCGTCATGCGCCACCGCGAAAAAATCGTTCTCTGCTAGCCGACAATGGCCTCTTCTGCCGAAGAGATTCGCCGCCAACTCGAGGAAAGCGCTCGCGTCAAGCAGAGCTTTTCCAAGGAGCTGGTGGAGCGGATCGCGCAGTTTGCGGAGAAATCCGCAGCGGCGCTGCGCGGCGGCGGCAAGATTGTCCTTTTTGGAAATGGCGGCAGCGCGGCCGACGCGCTGCACCTTGCGGCCGAACTGGTTGTGCGATTGAGTGACGACCGCAAGGGCCTCGCGGCGCTGGCGCTCACGACAAATCCTTCCGTGCTGACGGCCGCGGGAAATGACTATGGATTCGAACGGATTTTTTCTCGCCAGATCGAATCACTCGTCGCGCCGCAAGACGTCCTTGTGGCGCTCTCGACGAGCGGTGACAGCCCCAACATTTTGCGCGGCGCCGAAGCCGGGCGCGCTCGCGGCGCTTACCTGGTCGCATTCACGGGAGAAACGGGCGGAAAGCTCGCCGGCAAAGTTGATTTACTCCTGAACGTCCCCTCACGCGACTCGCAGCGCATCCAAGAGTGCCACATCACCATCGGCCACATCGCCTGCGCTCTCATCGAGCAGAGTGCGTGCAAGTAGGGGCTGCTCCTACGGAAGGGATCTTAGTTCACCTTCGACAGCTCTACGCGCGCGGTTGCAAACGGCAAGATGGCTTCCAGCAGCACGGGAGTTCGCGCGGCGTTATTGGCGAGGTAGAGTGTGAAACTCGCATCTTTCATCTCCACGCCATTTTCGAACACGCGAATCGCAATTTTGGACGCCTTGTAACTTCCGGCTGGCACCGCGACTTCCGCGGAAGTTCCTATGAGCTTGGCCCGCGCGTCATACAGCTTGTGCCCGTCGTATACAGGGCTGCGCGCCTCGGGCGTTTTCGTCCAATCCACGTTCCGCAAATACTGCATCATGCCGAGCGGATCGCGTGTGCCAGGCACTACCTGCGTCGCGGTCGCGTCCGGAGGCGCCGGCTCCTTCCCGGTGGTGGTCATGCGCTGCACGGATTCTACTTTCTGCCCGCGCTCGCTCAGGTGCATCTCGTACTGCAGACTCGCCATGGTTGCCGCATCACTGTAGGAATCGAATTGATCATCCAGCTCAAAAACCATGCGAAGCGGGTTTTCCGTGTGCGCGAAAGCCTGCAGATGCCATGCGTTTCTTCCGGCAAAATTGCCCCGGCTGGCGACCTGCAGCCTCAAATTCGCCACATTGCTCAGGTTGGCAACGTTGGCGGTATACACCAGGACCTCTCCGGCTCTGAGCGGCAATCCAGCGTCGACTGGCGGCGCGGCCTTTTTCGGATCGGTGTTTAATGCGGGTGCTGCCGCCGCAGCGGTTGCCGGCTTCTCCGGACGAGGCGCTTCACGAAAGCCTGGCGGCTCCGGCACAGCGACTTCCGGAACGGGCTGCGCCCCCCGCGCGTGCAGCCAATAAAATGCCCCCGCAGCGCAACCCAGCGCTAGAAGAGCGGCAATTCCAATTGTGATCCGGCGGCTCATGCTTTTTGTGTGACGCTCCTCCGAAACAAACCTTGGCGCGCGGCGCATCCGTCGTACAATATTTCTTCGTACGCGGGGTTCATCCGGTTCCCTTCGCCGGCCCGCCGCGAACTATCAGCGTATCAAAACGCGGGCTGGTCGTCTTATCCAGGCTTGCGGAATGGCTGCGGCGGCCAAAAGCCGTCGGCAAATTGCATCATCAGCCGTTGGCAGCCGTCAGCGTTAGGAGGATTCCCCACATGCGCTACCTCGTCACAGGGGGCGCCGGATTTATCGGCTCGAACACCGTGGACGAACTCGTCCGCCGCGGCCACAGCGTGGTGGTCCTCGACGATCTTTCTGGCGGCAAGGAGGAAAATCTCGCCGAGGTCCGCAGCAAGATTACTCTCATCAAAGGCAGCATCACGGATATTGAAGTGGTCCGCAAAGCCATGCACGAAGCGGACTACGTCATTCACTTGGCGGCGCGCACATCGGTGCCGCGCTCCGTGAAGGACCCTGTCGAGACCAACCGCACCAACATTGACGGCACACTCAATGTTTTGGTCGCGGCGAAAGACGTGAAGGTCAAGCGCATGGTCTTCGCCGCTTCCTCCTCCGCGTACGGGGAGACGCCTACTCTTCCCAAAGTCGAAACCATGCAGCCGCAACCGATTTCACCTTATGGCGTCACCAAATACGTCGGCGAGCTATACGGACAGGCCTTTGGCCGCTGTTACGGACTCGAAAATGTCTCGCTCCGCTACTTCAACATTTTTGGACCGCGTCAGGACCCCAGCTCACCCTATTCGGGAGTGCTTGCGAAATTTTGCACGGCGTTTCTCGAGGATGCTCAGCCAATTGTTTTTGGAGATGGCGAGCAGACGCGCGACTTTACGTATGTCGAAAACGCGGTGCAGGCCAATCTTCTGGCCTGCGAGGCGCCCAATGTCTCCGGAAAAGTTTTCAATGTAGGCACCGGAGGACGCGTCTCGCTCAATGACGTTCTTGGCACGCTCGCAAAAATCACCGCCAAGACGCTCGAAGCCAAGTACGAACCGCCGCGCGACGGTGATATCCGCGATTCCCAAGCCGACATCTCACAGGCCAAGGAGTTCCTTGGCTATGATCCTCAGATGAGCTTCGAGGAAGGATTGAGCCGCACGTACGAGTGGTATCAATCCACGCAGGCAAAAGCTCAGGCGCAGGCAAAATCCGAAAAGTAGCGGATGAGAACTAGCCGGGAGCGGCGGCTCGCAAACTGCTCTTCTCTAAGTCCGGTTCTCAGAGACGCGTTGTTATCCCCAAAAATCGGGAAAAATGAATGCGCAGGTTCTACTCCTCCGCTTCGTCTTCTCCGCCGCGCCCGCCTCGCGGCTGCGGCGGCGCGGGAACGATATGCGGAATCCCCGCATCGTTCATTTTTTTATTCAGTGCGGGAAGGTCTTCCTCCGCAATCTTCTTGACCTGTGCCGAAGCATCGCTCACCAGCGGGATCAACTCCGCCAGCTTTTCGTTCTGCTGGCCGCCCGGGGCAGCCGCAAATTCGTCCAGGTTTCCGAGCAGCGCCTGCACCTGGTTCGGCAGTGGATCGGGTTTCCATTCAAACGGCGGCCCCGCATTCCCCAATCCCTGGCGCTCCCGGATAAACTTTTCCGCGATGGCGTCCACGTTCTTCTGCAGTTCATCGGCCGATTTCACGATATGGTCCGGGATTTTCGCCGCATTGGGTTTGTCCGCGTCCTTCTTCCATTGTTCTCTTGCGGCTTTTACTGCGGTCTGGATGCCTTCGATGGTTCGGCGGTCTTTGTCCGTGGTTTTGGCCATCGCGTAGAGCTGGTCGAGCGCCTCACGCCTTGCCGCTCGATCCGCTGCGGAAATCACGATCCGCGGATCCTCCTCGACGGTTACTTTTTGCGTGGCTTCCTTGTCTCCCGCTTTGATCTTGATGGTGTATTCACCCGGGTCGACCAGCGGTCCGCGCGGCCCAAACCCAAATCCCGCCGCAGCGGCTTCCAACTGCTGTGGCGTGGCCTCCGCCGGCGAGGTAGAGCGCAAGTCCCAGTTCGTGCGATTGACGCCCGCCAGTCCCGGTCCGTCAAACTCCCGGAGCACTTTCCCATCCTTGTCGAGCACGCTGATTTTGACTTTGCCTTCTTTTTTCTCCGCGGCGTCGGCCTTGGTTTTATCTTCTTCCGTGTCCTTCTTGTCCTTGTCCTCTTTCTCTTTTTCTTTCTTCGCCGCTTCTGGAGGCACCGCTTCTTTCAAGTAGTAGTTGAGAATCGCTCCGTACAAAGAATTCTTGCCGATGAAAAGCTTCTGCCCGGTGAACCACTGTCTGTGCCGCAGATGCCAGGTCGTCGCGGTGCGCGGCGGGAATAGAGTCAGCGCCGACGCCGTCACGTTTGCATTCATTTGTTCGATGGGCGTCAAGTCGTCAAAAATCCAGATCGAACGCCCATGCGTGGCCAGCACCAAGTCGTTTTCCCGTGCCTGGATTTCGATGTCGTCCACCGGCACCGTCGGAAAATTGTTTTTCAGCGCCGTCCAGTTCGCGCCGCGATCCCACGACGCCCACAACCCGAATTCCGTCCCCGCAAACAAGAGATTGGTGTTCCGTGGGTGTTCACGCACCACGTGAACGCTCCCGGCCATATCCGGGATGCCGTTGCGGATCGCTTTCCAACTCTCGCCGTAGTCGTTCGTCGCAAAAAGATAAACGTTGTAATCGTCACCGCGGTGCCCGTCAAATGCCAGTAACGCCGCGCCTTCACCGGTTTTCGATGCCACCACGCGGCTGACGTAGGTTCCCTTGGGCACTCCCGGTACCTTTGACGCAACGCTTTTCCAAGTCTTGCCTCCGTCTCGCGTCACCTGGACATTGCCGTCGTCCGTGCCCACCCACAGCACATTGGCCTTGAGCGGCGATTCACTCAGCGTCGTAATGGTCGGATACTCCTGCACTCCATCGTGCCGGGACAAGGTGTTCTTATCCGGCGTCTTCCCAAAAATCTGCAGCTTGTTCCGGTCCGCCCCCGTCGTCAGGTCTCCGCCCAGCCGCGTCCAGGAATCTCCACGGTCGGTCGACTTGAACAAATAATTTCCGCCGTAATAGATAGTGGTGTGTTCATAGGCGGAAACGGCCACCGGCGAATTCCACTGGAAGCGGTAATGCGGCTCTCCGGCCTTGGCCTCCGGCTTGATCAGGCGCATCTGCGACGTCCGCATGTCCAGCCGGTTCAAGTCGCCGTCCTGCGACTCCGTGTAAACGATCCACGGCTCCACGGTGTCAATGGCGGCATAAAACCCATCGCCCCCGGGCATCAGCGTCCAGTCTTCGTTCTTGATTCCTTCCCGTCCGAGCGACATGCTCGGTCCGCACCAGCTGGCGTTGTCCTGCAAACCTCCGCAGATGTGATAGGGCTTCTCGTTATCCAGGGCCACTTCGTAAAACTGCCCGATCGCAATGGTGTTGACGAAATCCCACGACTTCCCGGCGTCATCGCTCCAGTGCATGCCGCCGTCCGAGCCCGCAATCATGCGGCTGGAATCCGCCGGATTGATCCACATGGCGTGAAAATCGCCATGAATTCCGGTCACGCGCTGCGTCGAAAACGTCTTTCCGCCATCCTCGGAATAAAACATTTGCGCGCCCAGCGACCAGATCCGCAAATCATTGTTGGGATCAATCCGCACTTGGCTGTAGTACGACGGCCGCGGATCCGTCTCGCTCATCTTTTTCCACGTTTCGCCTTTGTCCTCGCTGCGGTAGATTCCGCCTTTCTCGTGCTGCACCAGGGCGTAGATGATGTTGGGATCTTTGCGGTAAATGTCCAGCCCGATGCGTCCGGTGTCTCCGCCGTTTTCGTAGGGCAAACCCTTTGCCAGTTTCTTCCACGTTGTGCCGCCGTCGGTGGTTTTGTAAATCGCACTGTCCGGCCCGCCGCCATTGAATCCAAACGGCGTTCTGCGCCGCTCATAAGCCGCGGCATAGAGCGTGTCCGGACTCTCCGGGTCCATCGCGATATCGCTGACGCCCGTGTCGTCATTGATCTTCAGCACCAATGTCCACGATTTCCCGCCATCCGTTGTCTTGTAGACGCCGCGCTCCGGATTTGGTCCCCAAAGGTGACCGAGCGCCGCCGCGTACACCACGTCCGGGTTCCTGGGATGAATCACAATCCGCCCGATGTGCCGCGTTGCCTCCAGCCCCATCTTTTTCCACGTCTTGCCGCCATCGAGCGACTTGTACGCCCCATCGCCCCACGAAGAGCTCTGCCGGTTATTCGGCTCGCCCGTCCCGACCCACACGACCGCCGGATCCGACGGCGCAATAGCGAGATCGCCGATGGTTGAAACGCTTTCCTTGTCGAAGATCGGTTCCCAGGTCGTGCCGTTGTTCGTCGTCTTCCATACACCGCCAGAAGCCGTGCCCACGTAGACGATATTTGGATTGCTCTCCACCACCGCGAAATCGTCAATTCTCCCGCCCATCACCGCGGGCCCAATCTCACGGAACTCCAGGTTTTTGAATTTGTCGGTGGGTTTCGGCTGGTCCCGGTCCCCTGGCTCTGCTGCCACGCTCGCCGCCAGCGCACCAAGTATGACTACTCCGGCCAGAATCGTCCTCAGAGCGTTCCACGCATCATTCATTTCCATCCCCCTATTCGCAAGGCCGGGCATCTTACTCCGGCTGAGCTTCATTCCGCATCAATAAGTTTCTGGACGGGCATTCCTGCAAGGGCAGACCAACCCGTTGCACAGTCTGACGTGAACTGCTTTCGTTGCGTTTCACGCCTCTCCGCCATGCAACTCATCTCCATTCCCTGCCTTCAAATCCCTCCAGCCCCATGCTAGGCTATCCAGCTATTCCCATTGACTGCATGCTCCGCGTGAATCCTCATTCTTGGCCACGGATTCGTTCCGCGCTTCGCCTTATTCTGTGTCTGGCAGCGCGTTTCCTGGTGCTGGCCTGCCTTGTCCCGCATCTGGCTTCCGCTCAACAAACCCGGCCTCCTTCCGGCAAAGGCGGCATCGCCGACCTCGAAGCAAAAACGCAGACGCGCAAGGGCGAAGTCACCACCGCCGACGGCGCCGTGGACATTCACTATGGAGACACGCGGCTCCGCGCCGACCACGTCGAATACAACAACCGAACCAACGAAGCCGTCGCTACCGGCCATGTGCTGCTCGACCACAACAACGAGCATCTCGAAGCCGACGAAGCGCACTACAACATCAGCACCAGCCACGGTCTTTTTCGCAATGTCCGGGGCACCGTCAAGATCGAACGCCAGCCCAATCCAGCCATTCTAATTACCGAAAATCCGCTCTATTTCGAGGCTCGCGAAGTCGAGCGCTTTCCAGGCGATGTTTACCTGGTCCACCGCGCGTGGATTACCATTTGCGATCCTTCGCAGCCGAAGTGGCAGTTTTACGCTCCCCACGCGCGCATTCGCCTCAACAAGACCGCCGCGCTCGTCAACGCCAACTTCCGGCTTTTCCGCGTGCCGCTGGTTTGGTTCCCCTACGCCACCGTCCCTGCGGGCAACAAAATCCGCCAGACCGGATTCCTCATGCCCGATATCGGGCAGAGCTCGCGCAAAGGCTTCATTCTTGGTGACGCTTTTTATTTCGCTCCGACACCCTGGTTGGACGCAACTCTAGGCGCGCAGTACATGAGCCGGCGCGGCGCCCTCGAGCGCGGTGAGTTTCGCGCCAAGCCGTTCGAAAACACTTCCATCCGGTATACCTATCTGGGTGTGGACGACCGCGGCCTGGTCAACCCCGACGGCGGCACTCGCTCTCCGCAGGGCGGCGAACAGCAACGCCTGGAGATTCAGTCCCTGCTTCCCCATGGGTGGCGCTTCGTTACGGACTACAACCAGCTTTCTTCGCTCACCTTCCGGCTCGCGTTTGCCGACACCTTTGGCGAAGCCGTCAACTCCGAAGTTCGCAGCGCTTTCTTTCTCACCAACAATTTCAGCGGCTTCAGCCTCAACGTCGCCGCTCTCGATGACAAAAGTTTTCTTACTCTGCCTGTCGCGGCGACGTTGACCAAGCCGGCCATCCCGGCCACCAGCATCGCACTCCGCAATGCCCCCGAAGCGCGCTTCGGCTCTGTCGAGCGGGCTCCTTGGAGCAACGCTCCTGTCTATTTTGGCTTTGACGCATTCGCGGGCGCGGTGAGCCGGGACGATCCAACGATTCAAACTCCCGAATTCGTCGCTCGCTATGAATTTGCGCCTCGCGTCACCGTTCCGCTGCACTTTGGCCCGTGGCTCGGTGTGACTACTTCGGCTGCGTTCCGCACGACACGCTACGGCGATTCTCTCGATGCCACGGGCGCGGTCACCCCGAATTCGATCACGCGCAATACCGGCGAATTCACGGTGGACCTTCGCCCCCCAGTGCTCGAACGTTTCTTTGACCGGACCTCCCTCAAGAAGGACCAATCCCGCCGGCGCTACAAGCACACCATCGAACCGTCCATCACCTACCGCTACGTCACCGGGGTGAATCATTTCGCGGACTTTATCCGCTTCGATTCCGATGCCACGCTTACGGACACCAATGAAATCCAGTACGGCTTCACGCAGCGGTTATTCCTGAAGGATGACGACGGCCAGCCCCGGGAACTCGTGTCCTGGAGCATCTTCCAGAAACACTACTTCGACCCCACCTTTGGAGGCGCCATCGTCAACGGCCAGCGCAATGTCTTCGAGGCCTTCGATTCCATCTCGCCGTTTGCCTTCGCTTTCGGCCCACGCAACTGGTCTCCGATTGTCAGCGATCTCAAGATCACTCCGGGCGGGCCGTACGATTTGGAACAAATCCTCCAGTACGATACGCAAATCCAGAGACTCGTCACCATCGGCTCGCTCCTGAAGGTGAAGCCCTACCGGGAATTCTTCACCACGCTCGCCTACTTCCGCCTGAATGACAATCCAGTCCTAAGCCAGCTTCCTCTCCAGCCCCCACCGCAGCTTCCTTTATTTCAGCAGCCGCTTTCGAACCAAATTCGCGCGCTGGTTGGTTACGGCAGCGAAACGCGCAAAGGGCTCAGCTTCACCACCGGTGTCGGCTACGACTTCACCAACAAGACCCTGCAAAATCAGATTGTGCAAGTCAGTTACAACGGTGGCTGCTGCGGTTTGGCTGTGGAATACCGCCGCATCAACCTCGGAGAGGTGCGCACGGAGAATCAGTTCCGCATCGCGTTTATGATCGCCAACATCGGCACGTTTGGGAACCTCCGTCACCAGGAAAAGATTTTCTGACCATGAACGATTCGGACCTGGCCTTCGCGTCCATCGAAGAGATCGGAAAACTCTTCCGCAAACGCAAGCTCTCTCCCGTTGAGCTCACCAAGGTCATGCTCGCCCGCATCGAGCGGCTCAACCCCAAACTCAACGCCTACATCACCGTCACTCCTGAACTTGCCCTCGCCCAAGCCAAAAAAGCCGAAGCCGACCTCGGCCCGGCGCGCAGCCGCAAAAGCCATTGCGACCGCGGCCCGCTTCACGGCATTCCCATTTCGTTGAAAGACAATATTTACTCGGCAGGGATCCGGACGACGGCGGGGTCGAAAATCTTGCAGGACTTCATACCATTCGATGACGCTCCGTTCGTCACGCAGCTTCTTGAAGCGGGCGGCGTTCTGCTCGGCAAGACCAACATGCACGAGTTCGCTTACGGCGTAACTTCAAACAATCCCCACTATGGGCCGGTCCATAATCCCTGGGATCTCTCGCGCATCTCCGGCGGCTCGAGCGGAGGCTCCGCCGCCGCGGTGGCCGCTGGTCTTTGCTACGGCAGCATCGGCACGGACACCGGAGGCTCCATCCGCATCCCTGCTGGGCTGTGCGGCATCGTCGGGCTCAAACCTACTGTCGGCCGGGTGAGTACAGATGGCACGATCCCGCTATCCCCTCGACTCGATTGTGTCGGGCCTTTAGCGCGCTCGGCGCAAGATGCGGCGCTTCTTCTCGATCCGATTCTGGTACGCGCAAAACACGAACCGCGGTTGAGTTCGGCCCGCAGACTTAGTTCACAAAGACAAAGAATCAAACTCGGATTGCCGCGTGAATTTTTCTTTGAGGTCATCTCGGACGGTGTTGCAAAGGTTTTTGACGATGCGCTTTCCTTTCTCCGCAAACAGGGCGCCGCACTTAAAGAAATCTCCCTGCCGGTTTTGCAGGAGACGGAAAACGCCGGAAATCAGATTGCGTGGCCCGAAGCAACGCATTACCACCAGCAAGCAGGATGGTTTCCTGCCCGCGCCGCGGAATACGGCGAAGACGTTCGAACACGCCTTACAATGGGAACGAACGTTTCAGCGACCGCCTATTTGGAAGCACTCGAACTGCGCGACAAGTTCATCCAGCAACTCCATCTGGTGATGGCCGAGGCTGGCGTCGACGCCCTGGTCGTTCCAACAACTCCGATCACCGCCCCGCTCATCCACGAAGAAACCACACGCGTCAACGAAAAGGATCATCCCACTCGTGCGCTTTTGCTTCGCAACAACCGCCCCGCCAATCTCGCCGGCGTCCCTGCTATTTCCATCCCCTGCGGCTTCACTCCCGGCGGTTTGCCCGTCGGCCTCCAACTCATCGGCGCCGTAACCGATGAACACCTCCTCCTAGGCATCGCGCGACAATTCGAGCGTGCGCTTCCACAAAGCGTCGGTCCGCTTTTGTAGCTGCGGGACCTTACCACCGCCAGCCCTCTCCGCCCGTGTCACATTTCAGCCGCAACCGCGCCCTGCTTCTTCATCACCCAGCTCCCAATCACGTACCCCAGCGTCCCGGTCACGATTCCCCCGAACACGTCCACCACGTAGTGATACCGCCCCCACACCGTCGAAACGCACATGCACGTCACGAGCGGCGCCATCACCCAGAATAGCCACCGCCGGTGCCGCCACGCTCCCCACAGCGCCGCGACCGATCCCGCCACATGCTCCGACGGAAACGCTGCGCCTCGCACGCGGCCATAGTGTTCGATGAAATTGATCGTGGCCGTGACGGGCCCTCCCTCTAACGGCGCGTGCCACGCGCCCGCCATCGAAAACCACGGGCTCTCAATCGGGAAGAAAATCGCAATCACATATCCGATCGCGTAGCCCACCGCCGAATAGGTCATCACCGACCAGTATCCTCGCCAGTCCCGCCGGTAATACAAAACGCCGCCCACCACCAGCAGATAGGTGAAATAAGTGAGATACACAAACTGCATGAAATCGTTCCGTCCCGGCGTCGCAAACTGCTCCAGCCACACCGTGGGGTGCACGCCCGTCAGCCAGTAATCCGCCGCAATCAGCTTCGCGTCCTGCCAGCGCGGCAGAACCAAGTGCATGAATTTTCCCAATTCCTCAAAACAAAACAGAAAAAACAAATGCGGATACCAGTGCCGCCAGAAATGCCAGAACGTTTGCGCGGCTGCAGGACAGACATTCCTGTCTGTCCTGCTTTCCATTTCGTTATTTCTCAATCCTCGCTCTGCTGTTCGAGCCTCCACCCAGCACAAAATCAAAATCACCGCGGCCACAATGGCCTGCACTCCAACCAACCGCAATGGATGCGGCAGATTTTCTGCGAACATCACAATCAACGCGCCCGAAACACCCAGGTAGCCCAGCGCCACCCATTCGAACGCGCCGCACGCCGCCCAGGCAATCGCCGCTTCCTTTCTCGCCCATTCTGCGATTCCCGGCCTCGCCGCATCGCAGCCCGCCGCGCACGACTCACCACTTGCGTCCGCGACTTCGGCGCGCCACGGTAGTGCCGCCGCGCTTCCCCGGTAACCTTGTCTCTCGCTCGAGTTCATCTCGGGCTCCCCGCCTTGGCTTGCACCTTCCGAATTTCCTGCAGTGGAAACACTGCTCCGATTTTTCCGCCGTCTTCCCGGCGTTCTGCGCGCCTCTGCGTTAAGACCTCTTTTCTCCCCCAATGCAGCATCGGCCATCCACGCATCCGCGCAAGCCAGGCAAGCTCCTCCCCCGGATTGACGGCGAGCGGCCTGCCCACCGCCGCCAGCATCCATCGGTCATCGGCGCTGTCGCCGTACGCGTAGCAACTCGCCAGATACAGTTTCAATTTCAACGCCATAGCCTTCAGGGCCCGCGCCTTCGCTTCGCCATTCATCGCCTCACCAACGATTCGCCCCGTCCACCGTCCTTCCGTTTCCTCCAACCGCGTCGCGCAAACGCGAATCCCACAGGAAATCCGTTCTTCCAAGAGGAGCGCTTCCAAAGATCGTGCCACTTCCTCCGCCAATGGCTGCAGCGTCCCGCTCACCAGCACAATCGCGTGCCCCTGCCTCGCATGCCACGCGATTCGGTTGATCCCCTCGCCGAACAAGACACGCGCGGACCCTACCTCGCCCGTTTCCATTCGATCCGCGGCCAATCCCTTCAAATACATCTTGTTCGCCCGCAAAATCGCGCCGATCCCCTGCGGCGCCAGCCGCCCCGCTTCTCTCACCCAGGAAAAATAGTTCTTCACTGGAATCGCTCCCCGATCGCGCAACCTCATGAAAAACCTCCGCTCCAAGCTAGGCCGCGCCACGAGCGTCCCATCCAAATCAAAAAATGCCGCCACCCCTCCGCTCTTCTCCTTAACCTTCTTTGCTTCCTGTACCTCTTTTACTTCACTCTCCGCGCTCACATCGCCTCCTGCGCTGCCCTCTTCCTCGCTCGCCCGTGCCCGACGCTTCCCGCGATGTATTTCCATCCCTCAACCAGCACCGGCAGCCCGCGCACCAGGCAAAACGCCGCCGTCATCCACGTCAAAACCTGCGCGCCCGCGCGAATCATTGCGTGCACGTCCGCCGCAAGCTCACCCACCAGCGCCACCGGCCCGCGCGTCAACGCCAACTCCACTCCCAGGTAGCAAAAACACAGGCACTTCATCGCCGCGTACAACCCGCGGCTCCAGCGCGACGCCACCAGCGTCCGCCCCCACCGCGTCTTCAGCATCGCGTTTGCGCCCCAGCCTGAATGTCCCGCCTTCATCGCCAGCCCGCGCAGAAAATCCGTCGCCGCGCCCCGCGCAAAAAACAAAACCGGCAGCCACAGCGACACCATCCCCACCACCGCAAAATATGTGAAATACACGTTCTCGATCATGCGGTCGCCCAGAATGTCCAGTTGCGCGCCGACCGGCGTGGCCATTTTCTTCTTCCGCGCCAAGTGCCCATCGAGCGCATCCAGTCCGATCGACGCCACCGTCAGCCCCACCGCCGCCAGATTCGCCCATGCTCCCCGCCCGAACAGACACACCGCCACAAAGCCCACGGCCACGCGCAAAAAGGTCACTTTGTTCGGCGTCCATTGCAAACGCATCTGCCGCGCGCCTCCCGGGGGCTTATCGGTTCAATGGCACTCGCCCTGCCATTCCCCGTCAGGGCAAACCACTTGCAATGAATCACTTACAGACACAGCCCAGTCACACCCCTCCGTCTCGCGCCAGACAATTCCCTCAACTGTCGCCCATACGCTTGACCGTCAGGCCGTGTCGCTTTTTCCCTCGCTCCGCGTCTAATGGAGGGTCCCGCAGCAGGCTGTGGGAATATTCCTTGAAATTTCGGGATTAACCCTATTGAAGGTATGATTCGAATATGACCGATGTCTCTCTAGCAGGGGCCTTTCTCGCTGGCCTGGTTTCCTTTCTCTCCCCCTGCGTTCTCCCGCTCGTCCCCGGCTACATCTCCATGCTTTCCGGCATCGGCATGGAGCAGCTCCGCAAAGGCGACGTCCCCTCCTCCGGCCTTTTC